>ENA-OWPD01000030-OWPD01000030.1-human-gut-metagenome-genome-assembly--contig:-NODE-30-length-175320-cov-27.401369_pt1 | contig 175320 bp, 113 predicted proteins | sample MGYA00248262_ERZ651842 | MGnify/ENA primary metagenome ERZ651842 (study PRJEB26924, sample SAMEA4378253) | human gut metagenome | biome: human gut; feature: human-associated habitat; material... | reverse complement strand
AGAATGTTTATTGGTTGAACATTGGAAATATCACCACTAAAATCAGCAAAAAAAAGGAATCCCGCATACAGATAGCAAACTTTAGCTATTACATATGCGGGATTTAGTACAACGGGGTCTTTCTTTTAAAAGAAAAAATGCTTTTTGTTAGTTGTTGATATTCAGTCTTTTATATTGGTGAGAAAAAAGCTGCTGAAAGCTTGACTATATTAGGTCGTGCAGTCATTTATCTTACTATTTTTCAAGTTTGGAAGTTTTTTTGTAACATCAGAGAAGAATCGTGTTACATGTTTGCGATGAATGTAACCTCCATATAGAAGCCTGTAACGTGATTGTACAGACATAGTGAAATCAAATCAATACATTTGCAAACACTAGTATGGAGTAGAATCAATAACCATTTAAAATAAAGAATATGAGAAACTTAAAGAATCTGGGTGTGTCATTCCTGTTGGCTATGACTGCCGCCACTTCGGGAGTGGCACAAAATCCTGTTATCCAGACAAAATATACCGCTGATCCGGCTCCGATGGTATATAATGATACTGTTTTCCTTTATACCACTCATGATGAGGATGATGCCGAAGGATTTAAAATGCTGGACTGGTTGCTCTACACTTCCACGGATATGGTGAATTGGACCGATCATGGAGCGGTTGCTTCTTTGAAAAGCTTTAATTGGGTGACACGTGATAACGGTGCCTGGGCAGAACAAGTTATTGAGCGTAATGGTAAATTCTATATGTATTGTCCGATTCATGGCAATGGCATTGGTGTGTTAGTGGCAGATTCTCCTTATGGTCCTTTCAAAGACCCATTGAACAAACCGTTGGTGTGGCAAAAGGAACATTGGGACGACATTGATCCTACCGTATTTATTGACGATGACGGACAAGCTTATATGTATTGGGGGAATCCGAATGTTTACTATGTGAAGCTGAATGAGGATATGATTTCCTATTCTGGAGAAATTGTAAAATTGGCTAATAAGCCGCAACATTATCAGGAGGGACCGTGGGTGTATAAGCGTAACGGGCATTATTATATGGCTTTCGCCTCGACTTGTTGTCCGGAGGGGATTGGTTATGCGATGAGTGATAAAGCTACCGGCCCATGGACTACAAAAGGATATATCATGAAACCAACAGAGAGATCCAGAGGCAATCATCCGGGAATTATTGATTATAAAGGAGATTCTTATGTGTTTGGGCTGAATTATGATTTACTTCATCTGGAGACTTTTAATCATAAGGAACGTCGTTCGACATCTGTTGCAAAAATGCATTATAATCCAGACGGAACAATTCAGGAAGTACCTTATTGGTCGGATACAAAATTGGAGCAAATAGAAGATTTCAATCCTTATCGTAGAGTGGAAGCTGAAACAATGGCTTGGGGATATGGCTTGAAAACCGGAGATTTTGAGAAAGGTGGTTTATATGTGACAGATATTGACAATGACGAATACTTATGTGTACGGGGTGTTGATTTTGGAACAAAAGGAGCAAAGAAGTTTAGTGTCAGTGCTGCTTGTGTTGAAAAAGGAGGAAAAATCGAGATTCGTTTGGATAAGGTTGATGGCCCGATAGTTGGTAGTGTCAGCGTTTCGCCTACAGGAGGAATGGATATATATAAATTGATGTCATGCCGGATTAAGGAAGCTAAGGGAGTGCACGACCTTTATTTTTGCTTTAAAGGAGAGAAAGGAGAAAAGCTTTTTAATCTGGATTATTGGGAGTTTAAGTAACATCAATGTTATAAGGGTACCAGCTCCTACTCCTATGTACAGATAGCATAAGTGGATCATTAATTGCAGAACTGACTGTTCCTTCAACGGGAGGTTGGGAATGTTGGAAAATCTTGCAGACTGATATTATAAAACCCATCCCTTGAATACAAGATGTTTATTTTGTATTCAAGGGATGGAAAGATTGTAAGTTGTTTAATATTGATTGGTATAAGTTGGGTAGATAACGATATAAAGCAGTGGGCTACTCTTCTTTTTTGCCCAACTGCTTTTTCAATATAAATATGTTATTTTTTATCTTGGATCATATTTATAACATAGATTTTACCAGCCTGTGTTGCAATGTCGTATTCATAAACCTTTCTCAATTCCGGCGATTGAGGAGTTATCTCTTTACTAACCAAAGGCTTTTTCACAGAAGTGGTGGCAAATAATGAATTCGGGCATTCTCCATTCGCTTCTTTCAGCCCTTTCCCCTTCAATGGAACATAAGACCGGATGCGAAGCGTACCTCCTATCTTTGAGTGAATTACAGCTTTGTTTAACTGGTTATTTTTCCAATCCATATCCACTTCGAAATTACCACGTGCCACTAATCCTTTTACATTTCCTTCTTTCCATGCATCGGGCAATGCTGGTAATAAGTGCACAGCGCCATCGTGACTTTGAAGTAACATTTCGGCTACTCCGGCAGTATATCCAAAGTTACCATCAATCTGGAAAGGCGGATGAGCGTCAAACATATTCGGATAAGTACGCCCCTCCGGATATTCTTTGGCCAGATTATCACTGGGCAGTAACTGAATCATGTTTTTGATAATCTGGAAGGCATGATTTCCATCCTGCATACGTGCCCAGAAATTGACTTTCCAACCGATACTCCAGCCGGTAGCTTTATCCCCGCGTTGTAGCAGTGTGTTCCGTGCAGCCTGGAATAATTCCGGATTGGCATAAGGAGAAATCTGATTACTCGGATATAGTCCATATAAATGAGAAATATGGCGATGCTCATCTTTGGGATTGTCTACATCTTCGAGCCACTCCTGTAGTTGATGATGCTTTCCTATTTGCATAGGAGGCAGTTTGTCCAATATTTGTTGGAGTGAATCCTGAAAAGAGGAGGTTTCACCAGTGATCCGGGATGCTAATAATGTATTATGCAAAGCATCAAAAGCAATCTGATTGTCCATGGTGCAACCGGCAGTAATCGGTCCATGTTCCGGCGATACGGAAGGAGCCACTACCAACCATTTATAATCAGGATGTTCTACCAGAAAATCCATATAGAACTGTGCCGTTCCTTTCAGTATCGGGTAATATTCTTTCAGAAATTCCTTATCTCCCGTGAAAAGATAATGTTGCCAGATATGTTGGGCTAACCAGGCACCGCCACTGGGCCACATTCCTGCCGCAGCAAAGTCTACAACGCCACAGATTCTCCATAAGTCAGTGTTATGGTGAGCCACCCATCCGCGACAATTATACATACTCTGTGCTGTTTCTGCTCCCGTGACAGACAAGTCTTTTAACATAGAGAATAGCGGACTGTGTGTTTCACTTAGATTAGCAACTTCTGCCGGCCAATAATTCATCTCCGTATTAATATTGATGGTATATTTGCTGTCCCAGGGAGCATGTGTACTGTTGTTCCATATCCCCTGTAGATTGGCGGGTTGCCCTCCCGGTTGTGAGGACGAAATCAGCAGGTAACGTCCGAACTGGAATAAAAGAGCCGCCATTGCCATATCTTCCCCTTTATTGAAATTCTCAATACGTCGGGGAGTTTCCGCTTTGGATGCTTCACTTGAAGGAAGATTCAAACGGACACGGTCGAATTGCTTCTTATAGAAAGCAATGTGATCCTTTAAAGCCTTGTTGTAAGGCGTTTGAATCGCTTTTTCCAGGAATTTATTTGCCCGTTCGGATGCATTGGCGCTGACATTCTGATAATTTACGTAATTAGTAGCTGCAGCAATGTAGAGGGTAGCCTCTGTTGCTTTTTCTACCTGAAGAACTTTTCCGGCGGGACTGATTGCTCCGTTAGTTTTCACCTGAACTACACATTCCGCTTGGATAGCAGCTTTGATGCCCTCCTGTTCTTTTCCCTGACAAGTAATGATGAGTTTATCATCTTGAGCATTTACGTTATACTCAAGCGGACAATTATAGGTCACATTGAAATTCAGTGCCTGTGTTTTGTCCGCTTGAATATGTACGATGATGACATTGTCTGTGAATGAAGCAAAAGTGGTACGGGTATAAGTCACACCGTTTACTTCATACCGGGTGGTAGTGGTCGCATTCTCGAGGTTCAAGTCCCGATAGAAACCAGATGCATCTTTATGTCCGGGGAAATCTATATACAAGTTTCCCAGCGTCAAATAACTCATTCCATGCTGCTTGGTCAGAAAGTTGGCATCTACCAGACTTTGTGCTTCCCTGTTCTTACCGTCGAATATAAGATTACGTACGACAGGTAATACATACTTTGCATTTGAATTGTTGTTACTATAAGGTCCGCCAGCCCAGAATGTTTCTTCATTAAGTTGAAGTTCTTCACGTTCGGTTCCGCCATATACCATGGCACCAAGACGGGAGTTACCGATAGGAAGTGCTTCCGACCAATTTCGGGCAGGTTGGCTGTACCAAAGTTTCAGGTCCTGTCCGAAACTAATGTTGCTTATTAATAGAAGCAAAAAGATGAGTGTGTTTCTATTCATCATAAAGTATGACTTAAATAATATAGATTAATTTGCGATTACGATGCCCCCATTGCAAGGTATTGAAACTTGTAACTGTTGATGTTTATTTAGTTTCTCCGTCGAAGTTTTGCCTACCAGTCTGGCATTATCAGTATAAACGCTTATTGTTTCTCCCGCAGAAATCATCGGTAAATGAAGTTTGACTTTGATCTCTTCGGATGAAGCATTAATGCCTGCAATATACCATTTATTTTGATGTCGTCTGGCCAATATGATATATTTTCCCGGATATCCATCCAAAAAACGTACTTCGTCCCAGGTGCTCGGAACCTCTTTCATGAAATTGATAGCCCATTCAGGAGCATCAGTCAAATTGTTGGGAGTAAGTGCGAAATGTTGTACAGGGCTTTGAAAGAGAACAGCCGTAGCAAGTGCAAACACATCCGAAGTGATCCGACGGCTGGTTCTTGTAGTTGAATCATTTCTTGCATTATAATATTTATTCAATGTGCTGCCGCCGAAGTCCATGCTACCGACCGTGTTGCGTATAAACGGATGCAAACAGGCATTGAACGCTTCAGCATCACAACTGCCTTGTGAGAAATGTAAATTTTCACTCGCTAATACCGCTTCACTTGAAGCAAAATTGGGGTACATACGTTCCCAGCCGCGTGGTAGTGTACATCCGTGGAATATAACTAATAGTCCATAGTCGTTGGCATCTGCTAAAATATCTTCGTAAAGTTGCATGGTCACTTGTTTATCGCTTCCTATGAAGTCTACTTTTATCCCACGAATCCCGATACTTTGCATCCATTTCATCTCCTTACGACGATTGATAGTAGTATTCATGATACCTCTCGGACTTTGAGGTGCATCATTCCAATAGCCATTGGAGTTATACCATAGGTAAAGGGCGACTCCTTTACTTTTTGCATATTCGGCTAATTTCTCAATACCTTTCCGTCCTATTTGTTTGTTCCATAAAGCATCGATTAAAACAGACTGGTATCCCATGGCTGCACTGAAATCGATATACCTTATCTGTTCGTCATAATTACAACTGCTATCTCCACCGATAATCCAGCTCCATGAGCCTTTTCCATATTTATATTCCTGCGAAGCATCATAAAGTGGTTTTACAACATCGAAAGCTACTGTTGTTTCAACGATGGGGGCTAATGTCTCACCTATGGTTATGGTGCGCCAGGGAGTTTCTCCGGGCAGCATAATGCCGGGATTGGTAGTGCCGTTACCATTATATTCGCCAGTTTGAGGAAATCCGATTTGATACAGACCGTCCGGTTTTCCTATCAGTCGGCTGCCACAATAAGCGCTGCTAACCCCTGTTTCGGATATCAATACCCAACCTTTATCATTGTTACGGAATAAGCATGGGAAAGTATACCCCTCGCCCCATCCATTTTTTCCTACAGTATCATCTACTGTGTACGAGGTTTCATAACTGGGTGACGTACGGGCGAATCCTCCCATTGGTTTGCTTTGCGGACATAGGAAAGTAGTACTTCCGGAAGGAAGTACGAATCCTGTCATTTCTTCATTAATCACACAGCAGAGAGTCTCCTTTTGCGGATACATGTTATATTTGAATGCGACATCCCGGTTGCTCACCTGAAAGACCACATCATATATTACTTTTCCATTTTGAGAGAAAGTAAATACTCCTCTATTGGCCTGATAATGTACGTTACTTTGTTTGATCGTTGGCAAATTGTATTCTTCATTCAATAGTTGGACCGGACTGGTGGTAGACAGTTTCATTTCCCGGGTAAAATTGCCGATATTTGTATTCAGCCCTAGCGGGGAAGCCAGGATAAATGGGATATGATTATAAGAAACGCTGTAGGATGGTACACCATTTTCATCGGTTATGTGAACTGACAGTTTCCCGTCGGGGCTTGTAATTTGACTCTGTTCTGCATGGATAGACTGACTGAACAGCCACAAAATACCTGTTAATAATATTATTCTGCTCATATCTATTAGTGATTAAATATCCAGTAATCTACGTTAAAAAGCTCTTCATCACCGCCTTTGAATAGTAAATACAGATCATGTACCCCTTTGACGGCATTCACTTGGGTTGTCTGTACTTTCCATTGTTCCGATCCACCTGTCGGTGAAACGTCCAATGTTCCGATAACAGAACCTCCCAGTGCATCAATGCGCAGTTCTATGCTGCCTCCCTGCATTAGACCGGCTACGCAGGCGGAGAAGTTTGTCGCCCCTTTTTCTCCGAAATCGACGGAACGAACTTTCAGCCAGTCACCATTATGAATGGAAGTGATATAATGTTGCGAACCGGCCCTGCGGTCAGTCTTCAATCCATAGCTGAAAGCCATTGTTTCTGCTTCTACCCGCTGATAGGGATTCAGGTTATGAACAGACGTACGGACACCCTCTTTGGTGAAAGGGATAAAAGGAATCTTTCCGTCTTCACCAAACTTGAATTCTTCTATGCAGGTTGAACGACGGAAACCGCCTCCATTGGGTAATGCCCCATTGTGATAGAACATAAAATGACGGTTATGATATTCGATAGAGCCTCCATGAATGGTGAAGCTGTTTGCTGCTTCATTCATGATATGTCCCTGATATTTCCATGGACCATGAATACTTTTAGCAGTGGAATAAGCCATGTGCTCCGGAACACCACCGGCGGCATATACCATGTAATAAAGCCCGTTGCGTTTGAACACCCATGGCCCCTCTTCATAATTTGTTTTCAGCACACGTTTATTGAGCTGATAGTCTCGCTTCATAACCAATGGACCAAAAGCGATGGAATCATTCAGTTCTTTAACGGGAATGACTTCGCTGCCTAACGATATCATGTCTTTATTTAGTTTGGCATACCACAATCCGTTATTTCCCCAGAAAAGATAGGCTTGTCCGTCATCATCAATGAATACAGAGGGATCGATATAACCGAAAGCGCCGGGGACAAGGGGCTTTTTCAAAGGATCGGAGTAAGGCCCCTCCGGTCTGTCGGCTACAGCCACACCTATGCCGTGCAGCTTTTTTATGGTGTCATTGGCACAGATATACCAGTACCATTTTCCATCCCGTTCGATGGCTTGAGAAGCCCAGGCATTATCTCCCTGTATGGCCCACTGAAACGTTTCTGTGGAAATAGGAGTTCCCCGGTAGGTCCAATTTACCATATCGGTAGTAGAATACAACTGCCAATCTTTCATTTTGAAATATTGCGCATCGTCTTCATCATGATCGGTGAAGAGATAAACGGTATCATTGTGTACCATAGGTGCCGGGTCTGGGGTAAACCATGTTTGTATAATAGGGTTTTGCGCTTGGCAAACATGGTTTAAGAATAAGGAAAACAGGCTTATCGCCATTACTTTCTGTAAGTTTTTCATGTCTTTATAATCTTTGATTTCTATAATTTATGTATCACTAATCATCGTCTATCGGGCTGATATGCGAAAAATAGTATAGGAGAATGGAAGAAACTCATAGCTAAAATGCTTATTGAATTCATTGTATTCGATTTGCCGTGGATAGATTTTTTCGGGTTCATCAAACGAGTTCTCATCTTTGCCGCTAGTTGCCGATAATGTGATGATATTTCCTTTCTTATCTACCTTGGTTACACCGTCTAGTTGGAAACTTGTAGAATAGGGAACATCTGCGGCGTTGACGACTTTGATAATGATTTCTTTAGTCTCTTCATCATAGCCGGAAGATAAGAATTGGAGCGGTATGGAATCTGAAGAATGGGTAAGATTAGAGTTCTTGTCCATACTCACACTACGGTTATATTTGATATTGTAGGTCGGACGGTTTTCGGCTGCCATCTTCTGTACATAATAGGAAGAACGTCCCAATACTTGGTCAGAGTCAATCCAGATAAGGTTTGTTGACCATGAACGGTCGTTCCGATTTTCGAAAAGCGGTGCATAGGAAGCCATTTTCACCAGATCGCCATTACGTTCCATTCCTGATATGAATGCGGCTTCAGACAGTGCGGCTGTCATGTTTCCACCGCCGACTCCCCGGTTACAGGCATATTCTCCTACGTACACAGTATATTTGCCACGCGGATGTTGATCGAAAATAGTAGAGTTCTGATAGAAAAAGTCAGGAGCAACGTACCAATGCGGGTCAACCATATCCGTTTGGGCTATTTTACCGGTCCCATTGATTCCATGATTGGAAATCAATGTCAGTTGCGGATATTTTTCTTTGATCGTCTTGTAGAAAATGTCGAAACGTTTGTCGTATTCATCTCCCCAGTTCTCATTACCGATTTCTACGTATTGTAGTGGAAAAGGTTTGGGATGACCATCGGCAGTACGTCGTGCTCCCCATTCAGTCGTTTTATCTCCCAATGCATATTCGATTGCATCCAGGCAGTCATTTAAGTAAAAATCAATTTTATCTTCCGAACAGGCATCTCCCATACGAAACTGGCATCCCAAACCGACATTACACACATACATTGCTTTGGCATTGATATCTTCACAGAATTGAAGCATTTCATAATATCCGAATCCATAAGAACACCGGTATCCCCAAGTACTATATTCTCCGGGACGTGCAGCGGGGTCACCCAATGTTTTTTTCCATTCAAAACGATTCTCCAGTGATATGCCTTCCACTACACAACCGCCGGGCCAACGTACAAAAGCCGGTTTTAATCCAACTAACATCTGTGCTACATCCTTACGTAAGCCATTGTTACGTTGGTTGAATGTGTTTTCCGGGAAAAGCGAAACATAGTCCAGCCATATTTTACCCGGTGCATCAAACACGAGAGCCAGTTTTCCTTTGGCTGCTGTTCCGTTCGCTTTGATCTTTATTTTGATGTCGTTCCATTCACCTGACGTATTGATCGTAATGGGTGCAGAAGCCAGTTCTTCATTCTTCTCGGAAAGAAGTTTGGCAGCGATATGCCCTTTATATTCGGGAGTGGTACGCGCAATGACACGTAGCAGGTAGTTTTCTTCTGCCACAAGATTCATCCCCCAATATCCCTCATTGATTAACAACACCGGTTCGGAAGCGTCTTTTATGGTTAGTTCCAGATTATTGGGAGCTGTGGTAAATTTGGGTTGGTACTTGGTTAGTTGCATCTGTGCAGCCAATGAATCCTTTGCTTGTAGGCTCCATGCAGGTACGGGGGATGTAGTCCATCTGTATCGTTCTGGACGTACTTCCCCGGTGATATGATTCTTTACGGGTTTGGGATATAATGTTTTTCCTTCGGCATGGTAACCTTCAGGCATTTCCAGTTCCTCAAAACTCCGGTTCTGTACTAATTCCGCATACAAGCCACCATCTCCGGCATGATTGATTTCTTCGAAAAAGACTCCGTACATAGTGGGGGACACTTCTGCTCCTTTTTCCTGCAAATGAATGACTATGTCTTCCTTGGGCTGACAATCGTTCCAAATAAATACGGTTCCATTTTCGCGACTCGGTGAGGCACCAGTCCAGTCTGCACCATAAGGCTCTCCTGTAGCCGGATCAAGACCTACATAGCGATTTGTTTTCAAAGACAGTAGCATACATTGGCCATGCAGCATGTCCTGCCATTGAAACAAACTACCTTCCGATTCTTCTTTTGTCAGGCGTACATCAGCGGAAAGCCCTGCGCCAACTACCGTCATAAAACCGGTTCCATTCATCGCTTCAAGTGCTAAACGTCCCTGTCCACGGTCGTGCACACGGAAACGGCAAGCTTCTGTTTCATATTCTTTGGATCCTTTGCCTCTGAAGTGTAAGGTACCATGCGGGTTGGCAAATACACGGGTATCATTCCCACGATTGAAAAGAGTGATAATCTTCCCTGTCGGAATATTTTTGGAGCGGTCAGCTAGTGGTTCGTCAATTTGGAAATTATCGAAGTCGGCATAGCCACCCTGTTTTCCTTCTGAATTATAAGCGAAAAGAGCATAACGGGTTCCCTGGAATGTCTTCAATTGATAAGGCATCAGAACGCTGTCTCCTATGTTCGTGAATGATTCCCCGTCTACGCTGTAGCTGAACCATGCAGTGTCTTCATCGAAATTTCCGGTGACACGGAGAAAAATGGGTTGGGATGCCAATGGTTGGGAAGCAGCTTCCATCCACTTATTATGGGCTTGGTCGTACCATCGAATGACCAGATTTTTATTCATTCGTGAAACTCCCAGCCATGCATAGGGGATATTAAGTAGACCGATTCCGGCGATGTCACCGTCTTTGAGGCGCGAAGCGTCGAGAGTGACCGTTGCGGATGATACAGGACCGATGCCTCGCTGGGTAAGAGTATTCTTTGCCCATAAGAAATCTTTGGCAGGAAGAGTGTGAAGGCGCAATTTCCCTTTTGTAAGTGACCATTTGGAATGATCCGGTTCGTGGTTCCATTGCCAAACAGGCAATAATGCCTTTCCATCAAAATTATCGCTTCGCTGATAAGGGGCATGCGGCTCTACCTTCGCATTTACAGCTGGTTTTACCCAAGTGCGGGGTGAGCGTCCCAAATTACCGGGAAGTCCGAAATAGGGCCATCCGTCTTCCCAAGTGACAGGCGACAGGCAGGTAGTACGCCCAACTGCACGGAAATCCAGCATCGAAACTCCCCACCAGTCTCCATTCGGCAAGTCGACTATTCCACCCTGATGCAGAGTGGCACATCCCATATTATCTTTGGAAGGCTTGGATATTTTGAATTTGAAGCCCATTTCCGGTACTGACGAGCCGAGACTGATATTATCTGTCCAGTGTACACGCTCTGTACCCATTGTTTCTTTTACGCTGATGGCCGCTGTCTCATAAGGACCTTCTATTTTATCGGCACGAGCACATTGCATACGTCCCATGGGAGAGTAATCCGCACTGATGATATAATATTTTCCTTTAATCTTATAAATATGGTGACCTTCTCCCATCGCATTTCCGGCAGGGATAATCACCCGTTCGCTGCCTTCTACATAACCGCTGAAATCCGGCTTTATTTCGATCATCTTTACCTCGTCATATTTATATACAGCATAGATTTTATCATTGTCGTCGAATAAAACAGATAAGTCGTAGATGTTGCCCCCCATGTTTTTATGTTCCCAGGGGCCTGCCGGATTATCGGAAATGAATACTTGCATACCATGTCCGTTGATATTGGAGAATATATAGAATTTCCCCTTGTGATAGCGGATGCAGGGAGCCCAGATTCCTTGTCCGTAGGCTTCTTTACCGTTAGAAAGCCGGAATTCGTCTCCCATATTCAACTGGTTGAAAGCGTAACTAAGGAACTTCCAGTTGACAAGGTCTTTGGAATGTAATACGACCAGTCCGGGCATACAGTGCATGGTGGTACCTGCCATGTAGAAATCTTCTCCCACGCGGATGATGTCCGGGTCCGAAAATTCATCATAGAAAAGAGGATTAGTGAATGTTCCGTTCCCATTGTCGGCAGTCCATGATGTCTGGGCTGCCAGAGGACATAGGATGGAAATGCTCATTAGCAATAGTAATACAATGTTTCTCATGGTTCTTGTTCTATTATAATTATGAGTGATAGATATTCTTGTAAAAATAAAGAGAACTATACTTTTTCTTTTCTAAATCATTATTAGAGCTTTCTATAAGGACTTTCCTGAAGATTGAGCCGACTGGTTTCATCGCTGCCACAGTCTATAATGATTTTATGTAGTACAATGGCAGGACTTAGTGGACGGATAGAGAGAGTATGTTTCCCTTTTTGTAGATTTACATTCGGGAAATTAACTACAGACTCTATGATTCGTGCAGCACCTGCGGGATACATCTTTGAATAACAATTGGCCCAAGTCATTTCTGAGTTGTAGTTGATGATCTGTTCTTTACTACCATCTAAACTGATGGCATAACTGTGACCTTCTTTCACAAAAGGGAGAGTACTGTCCAAAATTAAGCGCAAACGCAAATGTCTTAAATCTGATTTGAAATTCATTTGGTAAGTTAATGAAGCTCCTTTTACCGACTGCGTATAAGGCATCAGCGTTATACCTGAAAGAGTACGTCCTAAATCAGGAATGATTGTCCATTGAGTGTCTTCCCCTTGCGTACATTTGGCAAAACGTTCTGCTTCCATGACTATCACCCCTCCTTTTTCTTCATACTCATAATTTCCGGGTTGGTAAAGTGATGCATTTACCTGTATAACTTTGGGCATTATATTTCCGTTTTGAGGCTCATCCCAACTTGTGTAGCCGATATGAGTCTGGTCCATCATGTGTTTCCACTTTCCATCGGCTATATGTTCGTTATAATGGGAGCATAATTCTGCATCACGTTGAAAGCAATATACCACTCTGTCTGCCCATTCGTTGGCACGTGGATCATCGTCTGATGCCAGTTTGCGATTCATGGCGACGGCATAATACATTTCATAAAGGTTAGCCATTGCCTGTACGGGGAAGAGGATAAGTTCTTGGTAAGCATCCCTCATATCTTTGGGTAACATCGTAAATTGACGATACGCATGTGCTTCCAATGCAAGAAATTCGTCCGTTACAGCTTTAAATTCTCCATTGGCCAGATTATATGTTTTGTGGTCTAGCATTTCGGCTGTAATACGGGCAGAATATTTACAGTAAAGGTTTAAAATACGGGCAGCTTCTTTGGCATATTGTGAACCGAATTGTTGTTTGCAGAAGTTATAAGTATATTCATTCAGATTGTCTGGTGTAAATTGATTGGGATTCCATGCCATATTTAGGAAAAAATCCGTGGGAAATTCATTTGGCTTTAAATCTCCTACATTCAAAATCCACATTTTATCTACTCCATAAGTATAAGTAAGGTATAGCTGTTCCCACATGTGTTGAATCTGTGTCATATTTAGCCACTGGTAAGCCCGTGGCGCTCCATGAAGGTCTACATGATAATACATGCCATATCCTCCCGGATGTCTTTTTCCGTTCAGTTCCGGCAGTCGGCGCACATTTCCCCAGTTGTCATCGCAGAGTAGTATCATTACGTCATCAGGAATCTTCATACCTTGGTCATAGTATTCCAGCACTTCGCTGTAGAGTGCCCATAGTTGAGGTGTCTTATAAGCAGGTTTTCCTGTGATTTCAGCGATGATTTTACGTTGTTCTTTTACAATATCCTCTAATAAACGAGTATCTGTATCAGGTCCCATCGGGGCATCTCCATCTCCTCTCATGGCGATGGTGACGACTTCCTCTTTACCTTTCATCCGTTGGATTCCCTCCCGAAAAAAGCGGTCTATACCTTCTTTGTTTGTCTGATAATTCCATGGGCCATAATCTTTCCGGCTACGGGCATATTCCTGATGGTTGCGGGCCATCGGCTCATGGTGTGATGTCCCGACAATGATTCCCATTTCATCTGCTAAAGAACTATTTTGTGGGTCATCGGCATAAAAAGCAGCACTCCACATAGCAGGCCATAAAAAGTTGGCTTTCAAACGTAGCAGAAGTTCATATATGTGTACGTACATTTTACTATTGAAGCCGCCAAACTTCCGAGTTGTCCAGTTGCCCATGCAAGGCCACTCATCGTTAATGAAAATACCGCGATATTTTACAGCAGGTTCTCCATCCGTGTAGGTCCCCTTCTTTATATATATACTATTATGGTGTGCGACTGGAACGTCTGCCCACCAATACCAGGGTGAAACTCCTATTTGGCGTGATAATTCATAAATACCGTAAATAGTTCCACGCTTATCACTTCCGGCTATGAGTAGAACTTCACCATCCAAATCTTCCAACGGTGCATGAAGGGTAGTAATGATAAATTTTTCATTTTTGTTTTTTAATTCTTTAGCATCCAACTTTCCAGCTCTTACCAATTGCCGGATAAGTGGGCTTTTGTCGAATGAGCCGATAATGATTCGAATATCTTGTTTCTTTTCATTCGTCAGATCGGGAGTGATATTAGTAACTTTACCAAAGTCAGTTTGTAAATTATGAACAGCAGTCAACACTCCTTTATGTTCTCTTTCATCACACCAAATTGCAAATGATCGGATTTGTGGAGTGACCAGTGCTAATCCCGTGTTTTTTGATGTAAAGTGAACAAACGTTTCCGTAGCTTTCAAGTAGGATACTGATGTTAGGAAAATCAGTAGAGCTATTACTATTGATGTTTTCTTTCTCATGTTGTTTACATTATAATGTTTAGTTGATTAGGTAAATATATTTAATATGGAGGGTATGGTAATTTCCGCTTTCGTCTATGCTCTGGGCTGCTTCTATCCGGATGTCTTTTACATCTTTAATAAAAGGTACTAAAGATAGGTTGATTTCCCGTTTTAATTCAGACTTTACGGCAGGTTGATAAAACTCCTTGTACAGACCGTTTCCCCCTTCAAATTTAATGCGTATCATAACCGTGCTTTGCGGTATATTTATAATCATGAATTTATAGTTAGGCAGTTCTTGGTTGATAGAAGCAGGCAGTTTGATAAAACTGTTCCATTTTCCACCTTTAAATGTCACTTTACTTTGTGTCTCACTAAACACAGACCTGGAGAAACTAAGTTGATTTAATGGAACCTCTTTACTTTCCTGCGTATGACTCATTAATGAGACGGAACATATAAACAGAGATAGAAACAGTTTCTTCATAATATTCTTTTTTGATTTATAATGAAAACTTGTATGTGGCAAAGATAGCTTATTGTCTTTTATCGAAGATTTGTTTGTGTTTCCGATTTATAGCCGGAAGTTGCTCCCTGTCTTGTATTTGTTACCAATCTTATCGCTCATGTTACATTCATTCTGTTTGTGACGGTGATGTAACATTTGAATAGCTTGAATGAAACGAAATGTTTGCTTGTTGTTACATAAGACTCTGGTTCTTGTATCGGGTGTCTTTGCTTTTTGTGTAGCAGTACCGTATCTTTGTAATGTCGGGTCGAAATAAGATAATTGATGGAATTTCAGCCAAAATAAAATTAGGTTCAGGCAAGTATTTAGTTTTGAGAAGGTAGGAAGTGAGAAGATATATGTTATGTATGGCATATATCTTCTCTACTGATTGAAAAATCAAATGATAAGATTGTTAAGAATCAAGCTTTTTTTTAATTTTGCAAAACATAATAACTAATACTTATGAGGAAAAATCTAATACTAATCACGGGCTTTCTATTGTTGCTAGCGGGAGCTTGTTATGCCCAACAGGTCCGTTCGTATGGTTCGGGAAAGTTATCATGTAGTCTGATAAGAAATATTGTGCAAGATGCCCATGGTTTTGTATGGATAGGGACGGAAAACGGACTGAATAAATTTGACGGGTGGACTTTTGTCAATTATTTCCATAATAAACGGGATTCTACTTCATTATTGAATAACCTTATAGAGTCTCTTCTCTGTGATAGTCAGGGTAACCTTTGGGTGGGGTCCGGTAATGGGGTGCAGCTATACTCTCCTTATGAAGATTCATTTAAAAAAGTGAGATTTCTGGATGGTAGTAAACCTTCGGTTTTGCATTTGTTGGAATTGGACAGTGGAGAGATTTGGGCAGTTACAGCAGGATATGGAGCATATTCTATAGACCGAAAAACGATGTCTGCCACTTCTTTGGTTCGTGTGAATGACCTCTGCAGTTCTCCCTATATGCATAATATCTTTCAGGATTCCCGTCGAGTAATCTGGATTGCTCTTCCGAATGGTCGTATTGCCCGTATTACTTCCGATTTGAAAGAGGTCGAATTTCTTAGTTCCTCAACAGATGTATTAGGCAAAATATATACTATATTAGAAGATCTGAAAGGAAGGGTGTGGATAACAGCTGTTTCGGGCGTTTATTTATGGAATGAAGAGGAACGCCTTTTGGTGAAAATGGGGCAACCGACGAATGAGTTTATAGGTGTGCGGGGAATGGTTTGTACTGGACACGGGGAGCTTTATGTAAATACGGTAAATGATGGGCTTTATGTTGTGAATGTGGAGGATAAGATGCTGAAACCTTTTGGTGGCAAACTGGAACTTGAGAAGGATAAGAATTACGCTTTGATGGAGGATAAGAATGGAAATTTGTGGCTGGGTGGTTTGAAAAAAGGCATTGTCATGCTTTCTAATGAATCTTCACAGTTTAAATTCAGGTCTCTTTCTTCTTTTTCTTCATCTATGGGAAGTACCCTTTCATTTGTTTATGAAGATAAAAAGAATCGGGCTTGGATCGGTACAATAGATGGGAAGCTTATTCGGATGGACGGAGATATGCAAGAGTGTAGTCTTTATACAGTAGGAGAAGGCATTCTAGCAATGCTTCATGATGATGAAGGGGGAATCTGGCTGGGCAGCTATTCGGGCTTTTCGCGATTCGATGAGCGTACGGGGAGTGTTTATAAGGTGCCTTTATTACAAGGAAAGGCCATTCATAATATTGTAGAGGGGACCGGACAGACTCTTTATATATCTGTTTCGGGAGAAGGCTTTGCGGAGTATAATCGTCGGACGGGTACGTTGAAGCAAATAAGTGATACAACCAGACTACGAACGACGATGCGGCTTGCCAACAACTGGATTAATAAAATACTATATGACTCGGAAGGATTAGTCTGGTTAGGACATTGTATGGGAGTTAATTGTTATGATCCCGTAAAACAGGAATTCTTGAAGTTGGAATGTGAAAAGGACTTGTTGTCGTCTTTATGCTTCTCACTCTTGGAAGACAAGGAAGGGCACATCTGGATGGGAACTAATAATGGGTTGTTCGAATATGATAAGAAAACCTTGAAGATGAATCATTATGGCATAGAAGAGGGAATGCCCAGCAATATGGTTTGTGGATTGGGGCAAAGCAAGAACGGCGATATATGGTGCAGTACATTTAATGGTCTATGTAAATTGAACTATCAGGAAAGGAAGATTGCCAATTATTTTTCCGGCAATGGGCTGGTTGATAAAGAATATCTAAAGAGTGTTTATTTCCAACGTGAATGTGGAAACATTTATTTAGGAGGTCTGTATGGTATCACAAAGTTTAGACCCGATTCGATAGGGAAACAGTTGCACTTATGTATGCCTCAATTGACCCATGTGTACTTGAATGATAAAGAAGTTAGTGCGAATACGCAGTTGGGAGGGAGAGTTATCTCTGATCATGTTTGGATGGATGCCAGGCAAATTAATCTGACCTATAAAAATGATATTTTCTCTTTTGAGTTTTCTACAATGGAGTATCATGATCGCGAAAATATAAAATTTGAATACCGCTTGGCAGAGCTAGATGGAGTGTGGCGGAGTACGTCTTCCGGAGAAAATCGGATTACTTATAATTATTTGCCGCCAGGGCATTACACGTTTGAGGTTTGTGTAAACGAAAATGAACGAAAATCACCGGTTCGCTCTTTTTCTATTTATATCGCTCCCCCCTGGTATGATACTTTATGGGCGAAGATTGGCTATCTATTGATCTGTGCCGGACTTCTGTTTGGGGTGTCCTATGCTTGGTACATGCGGCAACGCCGTCGTCGTCAGGAAGAAATGAATGAGGAAAAATTGAAGTTCTTTATTAATATCGCTCACGAGCTTCGTTCACCGATTACTCTGATTGTCAGTCCGCTGGCAGCGTTGATAAAAAACGAGCAGGAAGAAGGCAGAAAGAAAGCCTTGTTGACTATGCAACGAAATGCAAACAGAATTCTTAATCTAATCAACCAGTTGCTGGATATCCGTAAGATAGATAAGGGACAGATGAAAATAGAGTGCCGCGAAACGGAAATGATCGGGTTTATTGAAGAACTATTCCAGATGTTCGATTATCAGGCAGCTAAACGTAATATCCATTTCTCATTTATTCATACTATGGAGTACTTGCCGGTATGGATTGACCGTAATAATTTTGATAAAGTCTTGATGAATCTATTAGTCAATGCTTTTAAGTATACTCCGGATGGTGGTGAAGTTACATTGTCACTCACTGTAGGTGAAGGCAAAGACGTGCGTGGCCCCCTGTCTAAATATGTGGAAATAACTGTGACAGATTCGGGCATGGGGCTAGACGAGAAGAAATTGGAAAAGATATTTGAGAGATTTTATCAGGCTTCCACCAATTCTCATGGTTTCGGCATAGGATTGAACTTGACTAAAATGTTGGTGGAGTTGCATCATGGTTCAATATTTGCAGTCAATCGTATGGACAAGCAAGGAAGTTGCTTTATAGTACGTATCCCGTTAGGTAAAGGACATTTAACTTCGGAAGAATTGGCAGAAGAAGTGATGTTGTCGGGTGAAGAACCGATACGGTTAATCTTGGGTGAAGAAACTTGTTGGGAAGGCGAAGAAGAAAGTAAGGTTCCAATGTCGAAAAGTAAAACTCAATGGAGAATACTCGTAGTAGATGATGACGAAGAAATACGTGAATATTTAAAATTTGAGTTAGGGATTTACTATAAAGTGAGGACAGCTTGCAATGGTGCAGAAGCTTATCAGATAGCTTTAAACCAGCGGATAGACTTGATTATTTCGGATGTTGTGATGCCGGAGATGGACGGGTTCGAATTGCTTAAGAAAACCAGAGGGAATGCGAATGTCAGTCATATACCTTTTGTTCTTTTAACCTCACAGGCGGAATATGACAGCCGCCTTAAGGGCTGGAATGTAGGGGCGGATGCTTTTCTGGCTAAGCCTTTCCAAATAGAAGAGTTGCTTCTTATCTGCGAAAATCTGATTGCTGGTAGGATACGTTTGAAAGGACGTTTCGGCATGGATCAGGAAGTTGAGGAGAAGATGAAGACGATTGAGGTAAAGGCTAATGATGAGTACTTTATGGAACGGCTGATGAGGGCTATCAATGAGAATTTGGAGGATTCGAAGTTCAGTGTTGAAGATTTGGCAGAGGCGGTGGGCGTTAGCCGTGTCCAGCTACATCGTAAATTGAAAGTTTTAACGGGGAACACGACTACTGAATTCATCCGTAATATTCGTCTGAAGCAGGCTGCCAAACTACTGAAAGAGAAAAAAGTAAATATCTCTCAAATTGCCTATTTAGTTGGATTTACGAATCCCACCCTGTTCTCAATTGCTTTTAAGAAATTCTATGGATGTGCTCCTTCGGAATATGTTGAAAGGAAAACAGAGGAATAAACATTCGATATTAGGCGTTTTTTCTCTTATTAATTTAGTTTGCAATAAAGCCCTTCCCCCTTCATAATGCCTTGCCTATAGGCGTTAGCGGGTGAAGGGCTTCCTTTCACTTGTCCCTTCACCTAATTCAATATATGTCAGGGCATATTACAATGTAGCGTGTACCTATATAGTGTGAATTCGGAAGTATTAATAGATAACTTCCGAATCCTTATAGAACAACTTCTTTTCTATAGGAACCAAACTTGTTTTTTATTATTTCCAAACTATAAATGCAACTTTCGTTTTTATAATCAAAGCCTTCATTTATAAAAACGAAAGCTTTATTTATATAATTGCAATTTGCATTTATAGATTTTATCCGATGAAATATAACTTTATATACTATAAAAAGGATGTTTGCTAGTAGTAAACATGAAGTTTCCTATTAATAAATGAAGAGCATTATATGGTACAATGCTGATGAAGAAATAGGTGAAGGAATTGTCCTTCACCCACTAATGCCGAAGAATTGCACTCTGTTGCGAAAAGGTGAAGGCTGTTGGAGTTTTCATTTTTTGTTGGTTTTGTGCTATAAGGAAGCCTGCTTAAGGGCAATGAAACATGTGCATATGATAAATGTAACACTCGGTTACATGCTGGGATATGAATGAAACAGTAGATAAGTTTGCTTTGATATTATCGTGTTACTTTTGTGCAGTTCCGACGAAGGCCTTTGTGTGGGGCTAATAATAAAGATTAAAATGAGTATCAACCTTAAATGAACAATTTATGAAAAACAAATTTGACGACAGTTGAAGAGATGTCTTTTCTCGTAGATTTAAAAAAGAGATTATCATATTATTAATATCTTAGACTAATGGTAATGAAAAATGTAAAATTACAAATTCAAAAAATTCCCAGCCTGGTTTTACTTCTGATTTTTAGCTGCATATCGGCTTATGCGCAGCCTGGATTTGTGGTAAGCGGAACGGTGGTCGATTCAAATGGCGAGTCGATTATCGGGGCAAGTGTTGCCTTAAAAGGCAATAAGACGGTAGGAACAATTACAGATTTGGATGGAAACTTTAAGTTGAAAGTTCCTGATGACAAGGCGGTGCTCGTAGTATCATTTATTGGTATGACTCCGCAGGAAATCAAAGTTGCAGGAAAGAAAACGATTAAGGTAACTTTGGTTGATAGTAATGTACAACTGGAAGAAGTGATCGTTGTAGGTTATGGACAACAAAAGAAGGTAAGTGTGGTAGGTGCTATCACTCAAACCAGTGGTAAGACACTGGAACGTGCAGGTGGTGTAAGTAGTTTGGGTGCTGCATTGACAGGCTCTTTGCCGGGTGTCATAACCTCTGCTTCGACCGGTATGCCTGGTGAGGAAGATCCCCAAATTATTATTCGTACACAAAGCTCATGGAACAATAGCGAACCTTTGGTGTTGGTAGATGGCATTGAGCGTGAGATGAGTTCTGTTGATATCTCTTCTGTAGAGAGTATTTCCGTGTTGAAGGATGCTTCCGCTACAGCAGTGTATGGTGTGAAGGGGGCTAATGGTGTTATTCTTATTACTACCAAGCGTGGTAAGGAAGGTAAAGCTAGCGTGCAGATAAAGGCTAATATCACGGCGAAGGTAGCATCCAAACTTCCGGAAAAATATGATGCCTATGATACTTTCTATCTGATGAATAACTCTATAGAACGTGAAGCTTGTTTGAATCCATCCGGATGGGCTAACTATAATCCCGTGGCTATTATCGACAAGTATCGTCATCCTGCCAATCAGGAAGAGTGGGATCGCTATCCGAATACGGATTGGGAAGACTTCCTCTTCAAAAAAAGTACGATGTCTTATAATGCCAGTGTCAATGTGGCGGGTGGTACGAAAGTGGTCAGTTACTTTGCCGCAGCGGATTTTGTGAGTGAAGGTGACTTGTTCAAGACATTCGATAATCATCGTGGATATAATTCGGGATTTGGTTATAACCGAATAAATGTACGTAGCAACCTCGACTTCCAGCTTACACCGACTACTAAATTCTCGACTAACTTGTTTGGGTCTAATGCAGAACGAACGGTGCCATGGGAGTATGGAGATCAGGATGCATCTTATTGGGCTTCCGCCTATAAATCTGCTCCTGATGCCATGCGTCCCATTTATTCCAATGGAATGTGGGGCTACTATGCTCCACGTAATGCCGATGTACCCAACTCCGCATATAGCTTGGCAACTTCTGGTATAGAAAAACGTACCACAACTAAAATTACAACCGACTTTATTTTTGAACAGGACTTGAAGATGATTACCAAAGGGTTAAGATTCAAGGCAAACTTTTCTATGGACTATACGTTTAAAGAAGCCAAACGTGGTGTAAACGATATGTATCACGATGCACAACGTATGTGGGTGGATCCGGATACAGGCTTAGTTAAATACCAACAGGATCCGGATACAGGTACAGGACTTGATTATCCTGTCAATAAAATTTATTGGGCAAGCCAGGCAGGTAGTGTGGATGTCAATGCTACTTACCGCAAACTTTATTATTCGATGCAGCTTGATTATGCCCGTACTTTTGGTAAACATGAGGTTACGGCGTTGGGACTTTTCAGCCGTCTGAAAGAGGCTCAAGGTCATGTTTTCCCCATTTATCGTGAGGATTGGGTGTTTCGTCTCACATATAACTATGCGTTACGTTACTTCTTCGAAATGAACGGTGCCTACAATGGTTCCGAAAAGTTTGGTCCCGAGTATCGTTTCGACCTGTTCCCTTCTTTCTCTCTCGGATGGATGCTCAGTGAAGAGAAGTTTATGAAGAACAATCTCAAGTTTCTGGATATGCTGAAGTTCCGTGCTTCATGGGGACGTGTAGGTGATGATTCATTGGTATTACCTTGGCAGAGGTTTGGTATGGAGAATCGTTTCTTGTATAAAGATCAGTTAAGTTATGGCGGTAATACTCTGATGGGGGACATCAATCCTGCCAACACTCCTTATACGTATTATAGTATAAGTAAACTTGGTAATCCGGATATTTCATGGGAAACTGTAGAAAAAAGAAACTTCGGTATTGACTATGCTCTATTTAATGGTCTTATAGCTGGTTCGGTAGATATTTTCAATGATACTCGTACGGACATTCTAGTGAAGGGTAGTGAACGTGCTATCGCCTCTTATTTTGGACAATCGGCTCCCGATGCTAATTTGGGTAAGGTAAACAGCCATGGTTATGAACTTGAACTGCGCCTGAACCACACTTTTAATAATGGTATTCGTACCTGGTTGAATACAAGTATGACTCATGCGGTCAATAAAGTGAAATTTCGTGATGACGCGCCTTTGAAACCGACTTATCAGAGAGGCGCAGGGCATACTATTGATCAGACATATGCCTACATTGATCATGGTAATCTTGCTACATGGGATGATGTTATAGGTAGTTCTGCATGGACAACAGGCAACGATATGAAACTTCCCGGAGATTATAATATTGTGGACTTCAATGGGGATGGTATCATTGACGTCAACGACCGTGCTCCTTATCAGTATGCTAAGATGCCACAGAATACTTATAACGCTTCTATCGGAGCAGAATGGAAGGGTTTCAGCATTTTTGCCCAATTCTATGGTGTGAACAATGTCACTCGTGAAGTGAATTTCCCTACTTTCCGTAGTACTGCCCATGTGGCTTACGTTGAGGGTGAGTATTGGACTCCCAACGGTACGGCCGTATTACCGACTCCACGTTGGGGAACAACTGTTGATCCTGCGGCAGCAGGGACTCGCTATCTCTATGATGCCTCTTACCTGCGTTTGAAGAATGTGGAATTGTCTTATACATTTAATAATGCTAAGTGGCTGAAGAAAATCGGCCTCAAGACTTGCCGTATCTATTTGAATGGAGATAACCTTTATATGTGGACAGATATGCCTGATGATCGTGAGTCTAATACCGGGTATTCTTCGTCTGACGGTGCTTACCCCACAATGCGTCGTTTCAATTTAGGAATTGACATAACTTTATAATATGGAAGTTAAGATTATGAATAAATATATCAATAAAATATTCTTGGCATCGGCGATTGCCTTGATTGGCGTGCTGACTACCACCTCTTGTACCGATTATTTGGATAAATCACCCAATAGCGATATTGCAGAGAATGACCCATACAAGAATTTTAAAAATTTCCAAGGATTCATAGAGGAACTTTACAAACGTGTGCCAATCGTATCGAATAACGACTACCACACTTGTTTCAACTATGGTGAAGAGGAATATTGGGAACCGCAAGAAATTCGGCTTTTTGCACGCAACATTGATTATGGTGATTTTTGGGGATGGACTACTTGCTATTATTCTTATCCAACGACACGTAGTTCTGGTGGCCTTGCCAGAAATTCACATGGAAATCTGTGGCAGGACTGTTGGTATGGTATACGTAAAGCTAATATAGGTATTGCCAATCTGGATAAGTTGGTAAATGTTACTGAAGAAGAACGCCAATTGCTTGAGGGGCAGCTCTACTTCTTTCGTGCATGGTTTCATTTCATGTTGATGGAATGGTGGGGTGGAATGCCTTATATTGATGAGGTTATTCCATCAGATGTGACTCCTGCATTACCTCGGCTCACTTGGCAAGTGTGTGCCGAGAAGTGTGTGGCAGATTTTGACCATGCTATACCTCTGCTTCCGGTAGATTGGGATCAAACGACTGTTGGTAAGGTTACATTGGGTAATAACAATAGTCGTATTAATAAGATAATGGCTTTGGCATATAAGGGCAAGACGCTACTTTGGGCAGGCAGTCCATTGATGAGCTGGGCTTCCGGAGGTTCCAAAGAGTATAATACAGAACTTTGTAAACGTGCTGCTGATGTGTTTGGAGAAGCCCTGAAGACAATAGAAGAAACTGGCAGATATGAATTAGCTCCTATGGAGAGCTATAATGAAATCTTCCTTGTACATAATTCCAATGGTAAGCTCAACGGCTTGAAAGAGGCTATCTTTCGTGAAAATCTTGTGGACTATGATGGACGTTGGCGTTGGAACATGATCAATGACTTCCGTCCGACGACTATTGAATCTACTGGTATCAAATGCTATCCTACTGCAAATTATGTCAATTATTTCGGAATGCAGAATGGTTATCCGATAAAAAATATGACTCAGGCGGATCCTGAATCAGGTTATGATCCTGCTTATCCATGGAAAAATCGCGATCCGCGATTTTATAAGACCATTATGTTTGATGGTGTGAAGTGGCAAAGTACGGGTGGTGCTGGTGGTTCCAGTGAGCTTTTTACCAACGGACGTGAAAGTGAAGAGAAAGATGAGAAGAAAGGCTGTTTCACAGGTTATATGAATTGTAAACTTTGTCCGCAATTGATGAATACCGTTGATGGTTATAAAGAAAATAATATCATGGTATTAAGTCTGATGCGTCTTGCCGATGTTTATCTGATGTATTCGGAGGCGACTGCTGTAGGCTATGGAACTCCTCAAAGCAAGGCTTCTACGTTTCAAAAGACAGCTGTGGACGCTATTAACGAGATTCGCAGGCGTGCCGGCGTGGAAGATGTGCTCGATCGGTTTACCGGCAATACTACAGATTTCCTTGGTGAAGTGCGTCGTGAACGTGCGGTGGAATTAGCATTCGAAGGTTTTCGTTTTATGGATCTCCGTCGCTGGATGCTCATTGGACAAGCTCCTTATAATAAGAAAACCAAGATTGAGTTCGATAGGGGGGTATCTGCTGATGATTATAATTACGATAAGCCCGAAGAGAATATGATTAAAAATCTCCGTGAAGAGGTACTTGTGGAAAGAAAGTTCACAGACCGGCACTATTGGTTGCCGTTACCCAAGAATGATGTTTATCTCTATGAAGGTTTCGGCCAGAATCCGGGATGGTAATCTTGACGTATTAACTAATAACTACGTAAAAAATGAATAGAAAGTTTATATATATCGGCTGTACTGCTTTGGCAATGGCATTTCTGAATGTTAGAAGCGTTGTGGCGCAAGAGGCGCAGGACAGTCTTGTGAATGTGGCTTTCGGCAAAGTTGCGAAGGAAGACTTGACTCATGCCGTCTCTACCGTCAACACGTCGGAACTGTCGAAGATATTATACAATGGTAATAGCCTGATGGGCCTTAACGGAATGGTGGGCGGCTACAATGGTAACATTTGGGGACAGGGTGCCTTGGTACTAGTTGACGGTGTGCCACGTAGTGCTAGCAATATCAGAGCTACAGAGGTGGAGAGTGTGTCGGTACTGAAAGACGCTGCTGCTGTAGCGCTCTATGGTAGCCGTGCTTCTAAAGGGGTTATTCTTATTACTACCAAACGTGGTAAAAATGCACCAATGAGTATAGATATTCGTGGTACAGTGGCTGCCAATGTTCCCGTTTCTTATCCCAGATACCTGGACTCGGACTGCTATATGACTCTTTATAATGAAGCGTGCCGCAATGATGGAATAGCAGAGAAATATGATGCTTCTACAATTTACCAGACAACATTGGGTACCAATCCATATCGTTATCCGGATACAGATTTTTATAGTTCGGACTATTTGCGGAAATGTAATGTTACTTCGGGTGTCGTAGGTGAAGTGTACGGTGGAAATGAGAAGACTCATTATTATTTGGATTTCGGTATGAATTATAACAATAGTCTGCTGAAATATGGTGAAGCAAAGAAGGCATATGATATGAGTTTCAATGTACGTGGCAATGTGGATATGTCGCTTGCCTCCTGGTTGAAAGCTAGTACTAATGCTGCTGTGATATTCAATAATAGTTATGCTGGTAGAGGTGACTTTTGGGGAGCTGCCTCAACGCTTCGTCCGAACTGGTTCGCACCATTACTTCCTATAGATATGATGGATCGCACTGTTGCTACTATTGATGAGTATATTACAAATAGCAATCATTTGATTGATGGTCAATATTTGCTTGGTGGTACTTCTGCTGATACAACTAACCCATTTTCGGAATTGTTGGCTGCAGGATATACGAAAGAGAAATCACGTATGTTTATGTTCGATGTTGTTTTGATGGCTGATCTTGGTAATTTACTCAAGGGGTTGTCATTCAAGACTGCCTATAGCGTAGACTACACTTCTTATTATTCTGAAGCTTTTGCAGAGAATTATGCCGTATACCAACCTACTTGGGCAAATGTAAATGGCAGAGATATGATTGTCGGCCTGACTAAGTTCGGGGAAGATAAGAAGGGTATTAATGAATATGTAGGTAAATCAACTTATGACCAGACACTTACTTTCAGTGCACAGTTTGATTATGCGCGCACATTCAATAAATATCACAATGTTTCTGCTACATTGCTAGGATGGGGGTATCAGACTCAAAGTTCTTCGGATGAGAACAATAATGCTATCGGTAGTAGTGTGGCAGGTAGTAATTATCATCGGACTAGCAATGTGAACCTTGGTTTGCGTGCATCCTACAATTATGCTCATAAATATTATATTGATTTTAGCGGTGCACTAATTCATTCAGCCAAACTTCCCGAAGGCAAACGTAATGCTTTTTCACCATCTGTCACTTTAGGCTGGAGACTTAGCAAGGAAAAATTTATGAAGAATGTAGCTTTTGTAGACGATTTGAAATTGACGGCGTCATATGCTAAGTTACACCAGGATTTGGACATCTCTGATTACTATATGTATAAGGGGTATTATCTGATGGAACAAAAAAAAACCGGTTGGTATCAATGGCATGATGGAACAGCCGGTGGTGTTCTTTCAGGTTCCATACGTGGCGGAAATCCAGAACTGACATTTATTACTCGAGAAGAGTTCCGTGTGGGGATTGATGCGGCATTGTTTAATAAACTATTGCAGTTGAATGCCAACTATTTCACGCAGACAACTGGTGGTCTGTTGACACGTGGTGCTTCTACCATTTTTCCTTCTTATTTTAATTTGAATGATACCTCATCATTCCTACCTTGGATAAATAATAATGAAGACAAGCGTTCCGGTTTTGATTTTGGAGTTACTGCCAATAAGAAGTTTGGGCAATTGGATGTAACTCTAGGTTTTAATGGAATGGTATTCTCTTCCAAAGCGACCAAGCGCGACGAAGTAACAGAATATGATTACTTACTTGCTGAAGGACATGCGCTCGATGCGGTAAGAGGTTATGTATGCGAGGGCTTTTTCCAGAGTGAGGAAGATATTGCGAAACATCCGAGGCAAACTTTTGGAACCGTAAAACCTGGTGACTTGAAATATAAAGATATCAATGAAGATGGTGTAATAGACAGTAAAGATCAAATCGACTTGGGTAAAGGTGGATGGTCGACAGCGCCTTTCACATTTGGTATCAATCTGAAACTAAAGTATAAAAACTTCTCATTGTTTGCACTTGGTAACGGACAAACTGGTGCTATTGGTATGAAGAATAACTCTTATTACTGGAACAGGGGTACAAGCAAGTTTTCCGAAGTCGTATGGAATCGTTGGACTTACAAGACTGCAGAAACAGCTACTTATCCTCGTTTGACGACTGGTAACGGTGATAACAACTATCGTAATTCTACGTTCTGGATGTACAAAACAAATATGTTTAAATTAGCAAATGTACAATTTAATTATGATTTTCCGGAAAGTACATTCAACGGAACGTTTGTTCGCGGACTCAGTCTGTATTGTGGTGGTAGCAACTTGCTAACCATTTCGAAAGAACGCCAATATATGGAGCTGAGTACCGGTTATCCCCAGATGCGTAACTTTTATGTAGGCTTTAAAGCTGCTTTCTAAATCTAACTAATAAGAAAACATAATATGAATAAGAAAATATTACTTTTTGTAGCTGGCGCCCTGATGCTGGGTGGTTGTGATGACCTCTTCAAACCGGGGCTCGAGAACTTCAAAGATGTAGAGCAGATGTACGAAGATGCCCAGTATGCACAAGGTTTTCTGATGAGTACATACAGTCATATCCCGGGCTATTATGACAATAGTGAGTATGCTACGGACGATGCTGTGGTTAATCAGAAAAGCGATGCGTTCCTCACTATAGCTACTGGTGGATGGACGGCGTCTACATGGACATCTCTCAATCAATGGACAAATTCGTTCAGCTCGATACAGTACCTCAACCTTTTTCTTGAGAATGTTGACCAGGTGAAGTGGGCGGATGATGTAGAGAAAAATGCTCTTTTTGCCCGTCGTACCAAAGGTGAGGCATATGGGCTTCGCGGTATGTTCCTTTATTACCTGCTTCGTGCCCATGCCGGATTCGGAGAAAACGGCGAACTACTGGGTGTACCTATTTTGAAAGAATCACAAACAGTAGAATCTAATTTTAATCTTCCTCGTGCCTCTTTTCAGGCTTGCGTAGAACAAATTTACAGTGATTTGTCGAAAGCGGAAGAAATGTTGCCTTGGGAGTATGAGGATGTAACGACGGTTCCTGCAGAGTTCCAATCCCTCACACAAGATATAGGTAAGTATAACACGGTAATGGGGGCAAAGGCACGCCAATTGTTCAACGGGCTAATCGCCCGCGCCTATCGTGTACGTACGGCTATCCTTGCTGCCAGTCCTGCATTTCAAACTCCATCAAATACTTCTACTTGGGAGGAGGCTGCTATGGCAGCTGCCTCTGTTATAGACTATAAAGGTGGAATTGACGGCTTGGCTGCAGACGGCATTACTTATTATGAAGCCACCGTTGCAGATGCGGTAAAAGATGGTATAAACCCTAAAGAAATACTTTGGAGAGAAAATATCAGTAGTGGTGATACGAATCAGGAAGGAAGACATTTGCCACCTTCATTGTTCGGTTCCGGCAATATGAACCCCTCACAGAATCTGGTAGACGCATTTCCTATGGCTAACGGGTATCCGATTGATGATGTAACCAACAGTGGGTATGACAAGAGTAAACCTTATGACAAGCGTGATCCTCGTTTGGCTAAGTATATTATCTATAATGGCTCTACTGCGGGAAGCAGTAACAAGACTATCTATACAAGTTCGAAGTCGGCTACAGATGATGGAATCAATACTGTGGAACAGAAATCAACCCGTACAGGTTATTACATGAAGAAACGTTTACGCATGGATGTGAACTGTGACCCTACATCCACTTCTGCAAAGGCACACTACAACCCTCGTGTCCGTTATACTGAAATGTATCTTGACTACGCGGAAGCTGCTAACGAAGCTTGGGGACCAAAGAATGCTAATGGCAACAGCTACTCTGCTTACGATGTTGTGAAGGCCATTCGCAAGCGCGCTGGTGTAGGCGGTGATAATGATCCGTATCTGGAAAAATGTGCAAATGACCCGAATGAAATGCGTAAATTAATTCGCAATGAACGTCGTTTGGAACTTTGTTTCGAAGGATTTCGCTTTTGGGATCTTCGTCGTTGGAATGAGAATCTTAACGAAGCGGTACGTGGTATTGATTGGACTTCTGATGGACAGAGTTATACTACATTCACAGTGGAGGAACGGGCTTATGAGGATTATATGCGCTATTGCCCCATTCCATATTCGGAGACACTCAAATTCAGCAACCTTGTTCAGAATAAGGGCTGGAAGTAATTAAAGAACCTACATATAACATAGATAATGAAAAAGAATTTAATATATATCGGACTAGCCTCATTATTCTTCACTTTTACCTCTTGTGAGAATGGGGAGAATGAGTTCCCTGATTTCGATTATCAGACTGTATATTTTGCCAACCAATATGGTCTGCGTACTATTGAACTTGGTGAGGAAAACTTCTATGACAATACTCTTGATAATCAGCATAAGATGTTGATTAAGGCTGCATGGGGCGGTGGTTATACTAATCGTAAGAATGTTATTATTGATTATGTGGTAGAAGAATCACTATGTGATGGACTCTATTTTAAGGATACTGATATTCCCGTCACTCCAATGCCGGCTTCTTACTATACGCTAGCTTCTAATCAAATCAATATTCCTGTAAATGAGATTTCGGGTGGGGTAGAAGTACAGCTCACTGATGCTTTCTTTGCTGACGAAAAATCTATTGATCGGTACTATGTGATTCCTATTAGGATGAACGATGTGCAAGGAGCTGACTCAATTCTTCAAGGTAGATCTGCCGTAGACTCTCCTGCATGGAATAAGGCTGATGATTGGAGTATACTGCCAAAGAATTATGTACTGTATGCAGTAAAATATGTCAATCCCTGGCACGGACAGTATCTGCGTCGTGGAGTGGATCAAGTTACCATCAATGGTGAATCTAAAAAGCTCATTCGACATGCTGAATTTGTAGAGAAGGATGAGGACGTAGATGTGAATACTGCCGCTTATAAGGAGGATCTCTTGACACTCCAAGTGAAAGATGGCACAGGAGATGCACATAGTTTTACATTACGTCTGACCTTCAATGAGGATGGCGTTTGTTCCATAACCTCCGGTTCACAGGATGTGGTAGCCAGTGGAAACGGTAAGTTCGTGAGTAAAGGGGAAAAGAATAGTCTTGGTGGAAAAGACCGTGATGCTATTTATCTGGAATATAATGTCGAACTGAAAAATCCGGGTATTCAGCTGGCTACAAAAGATACATTGGTACTTCGTACCCGTAATGTCTATGGTGGTGGGACATTTGAGGTAGAGCGAAAATGATGTATTATCTGATATAAACGTTAAAACTAAAAGAATATGAAATATATCAATAATAAGATAATCTCTCTTGTATTGGTAGCCACTGTAGTGGTTTCGTGCAAGGATGAGTACGCTTGTCATCTTCCGTTGGAAAAACCGGAAGAGGTAGCCAATAGCGAGTATTTGAGTACATTCGATCTTTTGAAGTCGTATGTTAATAGCAATAGCTCTTTTAAATTGGCTGCTAATATGTCTGCAAGTCTGCTTGCAAAGAAAGACATTGCATATAGCACTCTGTTGGCAAACTTCAATGCGGTCGATGTGAATGGCTCATTTACCCCACTTAATACGTTGAAAGTAGATGGTACTTATGACTTTGGTGGTATGCAGTCGGTGACTGACCTTGCAGCTGGAGCAGGCATCGCACTTTATGGTGGTTCACTATGTTCAGATCAGGGACAGCGTGCAGCATATTATAATAAGCTCATTGAACCGATTGATATACCGGTAGAAACTGAGACAGGTAAAACTAAGTTATTTAATTTTGATGATGATATAATTGGTAAAACTTACCCTATGACGGGTAATAGCTCGGCTACCGTAGAAGAGGATCCGGCTGGTGAAAGTGGACATGTACTTCACGTAGGCACGGATGCTGTTAAGGCTAATGATTCATACGCCAAGCTCCATGTTGTGCTGCCCAGTGGCAGAATGTTGGGTGATTATGTGAGGTTGAATATAGACTTACGTCATGTTGGTGAAGATGGTATTCATGGGCAAGGTATGAAGGTAATCATAAATGGGACTAAGTTTGATTTGGGAAAAAGTGCAGCTGATCTTGGGGCAACCAATAATAACTGGAAACGCAGTCTTGTAATTAAGTTAAATGATGCTGCTTCCCCAGGATTTGTGATACCAGAAAACATGAGAAGTCTTACCGAATTTGACCTTTCTATCGGTTCTCAATCTGGTACTGCTCAGTATTATCTTGATAATATTTCTATGGAATATGAAGTATCAGGTAAAGGAAGTACTACTATCAATTTTGAGGCTGACGAGTTGAATGCTACGTATCCTATGACCGGTAGCGGAACAGCCACAGTTGTAAAGGACCCGGCCGGAGAGAGTGGTAATGCACTTTACATCAACCAAGCTGCATGGGCATTTCCAAAGTTTACTGTTAAATTGAAAGAAGGCATGACACTGAAAGATTATACCGGCATGATGATGGATATGCGTCTTATCAAGGGAATGTATGGCGGCGGTATGAGCGTAATAATAAATGGACAAACGATCTCTCTTAATCAGAATGCAGCCGGTTATGGTTTTCAGGAAAATGATACATGGAAACGTGGTGGGATACTTGTGACATTTGTAAAGGAGGGTACGTATACCGCTTTGAATGAAAAGGTTCCGGCAGGAACGATTGAGATACCTGATGCCATGAAAGACCTTAATGAAATGGAGTTTTCAATCGGCTCAAGTTCAGGTAACTGGACTGCATACATTGACAACTTGAAGTTTATGTGGGAAGCCCAGCCGCAGCATATAGAGAAGACCCCTGAGGAGAAAAAAGAAATATTTACCAAAGAAATGGAAAAATGGATTGGGGGTATGGTATATGCTGGCGTTAATGAAGTAAACAGCGTGAAGTTGTGGAATATTATTAGCGAGCCACTTGATAATACAACCGATGAAAATACATTCAAATGGAGTGAATATCTGGGTGAAATGGACTATGCACGTACTGCTGTGAAGATTGCACGGGATACAGTGAAGAATGTAGGCGTGGAACTTGAACTTTTTGTTAGCCAAACTATTAACCAGTTTGATGATATGGGGAAAGTCGCCAATGATCTCATCACATTGGTCGATTCGTGGGAGGCAGACAATGTGACCAAAATTGACGGATATAACATTTTGCTTCATGCGATTTATTCCCAAAATGTCACAGACCAGAAAGGTAATGAAGAAATTGTAACCGGATTGTTTGAGAAACTTGCGGCAAGTGGAAAATCTGTGCGCGTCTCTGACCTCAGTATGATGGTGCAGGATGCTAATAGAAACTTCATTGTAGCTAATAAACTTACTTTGGAAGAACGAGCTGCTGCTGCCGATTATCTGGCTTTCATTATGAAAGAGTACAGGAGACTAATTCCTGCTGACAAACAATATGGTATTTCGATATCCGGCATTAGTGAAAGTAATGGTGGAAATACGGTTTGTCCATGGACTTCCGGCTACAATCGGAATGGAATGTATGAAGGAGTAGTTGAGGGGTTGAAATAACCTTGGATAATATGAGTTTAATATAAACATGTTCCGTTAAAAAAATATATATATGAAATATTTACTTTTTAATATGCGACTTTTTCCGGCTCTTCTTTTTTCTTTCTTGCTAGTCTGTTTTTACAGCTGCAAGGATGAGGAAATACTTCAAATTGTGGTAGGTCCTGAACCGCCAAAGTCGGAGAATACGATAGATGATATTAATTCCAACTTAAAAGCGCTGCAACGAATGGTTGTAGCGCAGGAAAAAGGGCTGGATGTAAGATCCTGTGTGGCACTTACTGCCTCTTCTTACAATGTGGAACTTTCAGACGGTAACAGTTTTATCGTGCATACTGAAATTACGCCTTTGGATAAAGGTGAAAGCCCGGTTTATGCTCCAAAACTTGGTGTGAAAAAAGAGGGAGATATATATTATTGGACTATTGACGATGATTGGCTGAATATAAAGGATGCCAAAGTTGCTGTTACACCGGAGTTATCTTCTATTCCTGTGGTAGGGATGGATGAAGATGGATATTGGACAGTGAAATGCAACGATGATGTGAAAACGCTGAAACGCAGGGCGGAAGCTGGAACGGTGAAGAGTATCTTTAACCAGGTGGATATAAAAGGCAAGACGGTGACTTTTAGGTTCAGTGACGGCTCTTTGCCCATTGCTTTCACGATAGATGATAAGGACAATCCTGATGAACCGGTAATGGGGGATTTACGGCGCCCTATCTCTCCGGACAAACCGGCATGGATTTTTCATATCGATACATGGAATCATGCTGACCCACAACGTATCATTGACATGATACCGGCAGACATCCGCCCATATGTTATCTTCAATATTTCACTTTCTGTTCTTCACGATGATGATACCGGAAAATGGGGGCTGGTAGAATATGGGTATGAAGTCGCAAAATCATGGCTTCGTACTTGTGCAGAAAATAATGTATGGGCTATGGTGCAGCCTTCGAGTGGCGGTTTCTCTCATTTCCCGGATTTTGCAACATATGGTCAAATGGAAGGGAGTCTTTATGAAGAGTTCTATCGTGATTATCCCAACTTCTTGGGTTTTAACTACTGCGAACAATTTTGGGGATTTGACGACCCATTCTCGGTGTCATATCCTCAACGTTTGAAACATTGGACAAACTTGATGAAGCTTAACGCCAAATATGGAGGTTATCTGACCATTAGTTTCTGTGGTCCACATTGGGGGGCATCACTTACACCTGTGGCTATGTTTAAGCGTGACGCAGAGTTTGCTGCTGTCTGCCGGGAGCATCCGGAAAATTTGATAGTATGTGAAAAATACACCTCTACCTATGGATTCTTCGACATAGAGAGTGCTTGTTTGGGAGCTTGGCTTTCCGGATATGCAGGACAATATGGGATGCGCTTTGATGAATGTGGTTGGAATGCAATATATTGGAATGGAGATGAGAAATTTCCGGTTGCTGCAGGTGCCATTCCCGCAATAGAACATATTATGTTCACTGGTCAGACTATCTTTGACGGCCCGGAGACTATACCTGAACAGGTATGTAAAGAGGTCAATGCCGTGAGTGCCGGAGATGGATATACAAGGCGTAATTGGGAATTTTATCCCCAACTTTACAATATCAATATGGATATTTATCGTAAAATTCTGGATGGGACAATTCGGATTATGAACCGTCAGGAGGTGATAGATCGTACGAAATATGTGATTGTCAATGACATTACACCTAACAATACTGCTTCTGACCCGGGGTATCTTGCCCCTAAAACATTGTATGATGGGCTATATAAACTTGATGAAGACGGTACTAATTATGAACAGCGTCTATATTTCAAGAAAACAGGTCGTTACCCTACTCTTCCTGTGGTTTATGGTCTTGTTGACGATATAGCCAATTCATTTAGGTATAAAATCAATGCTTCTCAATATAATGGTACATATGGTGATGTGAAACTAAAACAGAGCATATTCAATCGTGACTTCCCTGAAGAATATACCGGAAACTTATATGTTGGGCGTCATGAAAATGCGTGGGTAGCTTACAATGCATATGCAGAAATACGTAATGCTGCTATTCCATTTAAATATAATACGTGTGAGAAGATGGAGCTTGCATTTGCCAAATATTCGGTGTCTGCAATCAAGGAGTACTCTGACAAAGTGACTTTCTATCTTACTAACTACAATGAGAAAGGAATCAAGCAGACAGATGTAATCAAGATTTATGGCAGTACTAATAAGCCGAAGATGACTTATACAGACCGTGCTACTCCTGCTTCATGTAGTATATCAGAAGATTGGACGAATGGTGTGTATACAATGACTGTTATTCATAATGGTGCAGTTGATATAACTGTGAATTGTGCTGGTAATGCTATTGGCAGAGAAACTCAATATACGAAGGCTACTATTAGTGTCCCTGCTAATCCGAATATTTATCATGGTGCCCGTCAATATGAGGCAGAGAACTTTGAATACAAGAATATCAGCCGTATCATCACGAAAAAACCTTATAGTGATACAGAAGGAATTTTGCCGGATTATACTGCCATGGGCTTTCTTAATTTCGGATCCAATGGTAATGCTGCAGTGCGTGATGAAGTTTCTGTAACTGATACAGGTAATTATTCACTTCGTATCCGTTACTGTGCAGCTGCGACAGTCAATACTGTTGATCTTTATGTCAATGGTGTTAAAGTGACTACGCTAGAGTTTGCTCAGACAGGTGTTGGAAACTGGGAGACAACCTCTGCGGGCGTATCTTTGAATGCCGGAAAGAATAAAGTGGAATTAATAGCTAATGGTAGCAGTGCCTCTTGTGACCTCTACTTGGATAACATTGTAATAGAATAGATATGTACTTGTAAGAATATAGTCTGCATAAACGTTTAAGAGAATGCAGACTATATTTAATTAATGTGCTTTTTCGTCGTAACAACGAAGGATGGCGTGTATATAAATTTACTGAGATGAATCGAATAATTATTTTATTATTAATACTTTCTTTGTGTGGGAGTTGTAAAGTAGCCTCTGTCTCTTCAGCTTTCACTAATCCGGTTGTTTACGCCGATGTTCCTGATATGGATGTAATCAGAGTCGGAGATGATTTTTATATGATGAGTACCACTATGCATTTGATGCCGGGTGCTCCGGTTATGAGATCGAAAGACCTGGTAAACTGGGAAATTATCAGTTATGTTTTTGACCGGTTGACAGATACTTCCAATTACGATCTGATAAATGGCACTGTTTATGGCCGTGGGCAATGGGCTACGTCGATTCGTTATCATAAAGGGAAGTTTTATGTACTGTTCTCTCCCAATGATAAGCCTTATCGCTCATATATTTATACTGCGACAGATCCTGCAGGAAAGTGGGAGCTACTAACACGAACACAACATTTCCATGATTCTTCCCTCTTTTTTGATGACGACGGTCGGGTGTATGTTTTCTCGGGTACGGGTTCTCTGAAAGAGCTAAATGCTGACCTTTCAGATGTAAAGCCGGATGGGGTGGATATGAAGATTTTTGAACGGGATGAAACTGAAACCGGACTATTGGAAGGAAGTCGGGTTGTGAAATATGATGGGAAATATTATTTACTAATGATCTCATGGCCGAAAGGCGGAAATCGCAGACAGGTGTGCTATCGTGCCGATAAGATCACTGGACCATACGAAAAGAAAGTAATATTGGAAGATAATTTTGCCGGATTTCCTTATGTAGGGCAGGGGTGCATTGTAGATGATACGAAAGGGAATTGGTATGGAATGATTTTTCAAGATCGTGGTGGCGTAGGAAGGGTGGCTACACTGATGCCTTGCCGTTGGATTGACGGATGGCCGATATTGGGAGATGAAAATGGTAAAGTGCCTTTGTTGATGGAAAAACCTGTACAAGGGTGTCCGGAAAAGTCTCTTGTTGTAAGTGATGACTTCAGTGATTCAAAACTGAAACTGAACTGGCAGTGGAATCACAATCCGGTGAACGAGGCCTGGTCGTTGACGGAACGTCCCGGTTTCTTGAGATTGAAAACAAACAGGGTGGTTGATAATCTTTTTTTAGCTCCAAATACGATTAGCCAACGGATGGAAGGTCCGGAATGCAGCGGTGTGGTTGCATTGGATGTCGCTCATATGAAGGAAGGAGATGTGGCAGGCTTTAGTGCTTTTAACGGGGATGCGGCTCTGCTGTCAGTTATTGTGAGAAATGGAAAGAAATATCTTACAATGTCTGTGGACTCTGTAAGTCTGGATAGTTCTAACAAAGCTGTTCTTGATGTGAAAAGTGAAGAAAAGGAACAATTGGAACTTAACCAATCTGTCGTTTACTTACGGATTGACGGGAATTTCCGTCTGAACCATGATATAGCGTCTTGCTATTATAGCTTGGATAATAAGAATTGGAAGAAGATAGGAGAAGATTTCAAGATGAAGTTTGATTATCGCAGGCTTTTTATAGGGACTAGATTTGCTATTTTTAATTATGCAACCAACTCACTTGGAGGATATGTGGATGTAGATTATTTTGATTATAAGAAAACTGAATAACTGTTCTAAATTTTGTATGTGAGGAATGTGTTATGTAGGAAAAATGAAAAGAATAATGGAGATGAGAAAATTAGGAGTATTGGTAGCCTTGTCTATTTATACCTTGTCATTGCAAGCGCAGTCGAATTTTCAAAGCCGGGTAATTACTGATACGGTTTACAGCGAGTTTTTAAAGACAAAGCGTGCATTTACAGTGTATTTACCTAAGAGTTTCGAACACAATAAAGAAAAAAAATATCCGATTCTCTATCTTTTGCACGGTATGTGGGAAAAGAATGATGTGTGGGCGAATCGCGGACATATAAAAGATATAATGGATTGCCTTACTGCGAATGGGGAAGTTTGTGAAATGATTGTTGTCACTCCTGATGCAGGAGGTGGAGATCCGAATATCTATCAAAATGGATATTTTGATATGGCAGGATGGAAATATGAAACATTTTTCTTCATGGAGTTCTTGCCATTTGTAGAAGGACGGTATCGTGTAATTGGTGATAAACAACATCGTGCTATTGCAGGGCTTTCGATGGGAGGTGGAGGAGCTATCAGTTATGGTCAGCGTCATTCCGATATGTTTTGTGCGGTTTATGCAATGAGTGCATTAATGGATATTCCGCAAGAAGGAGCAGCTCGTTTTGATGACCCGAACGGAAAGTTGGCAGTATTGACTCGTTCGGTGATAGAGAAGAGTTGCGTGAAATATATCACAGCATCCAATGAAGAGCGAAAAACTGAATTACGTAGTGTTGCCTGGTTTGTTGATTGTGGCGACGATGATTTCCTGCTTGACCGGAATATAGAGTTCTATCGTGCGATGCGTGGGGCGAATATTCCTTGCCAATTCCGTGTACGTGACGGCGGGCATACTTGGGAATACTGGCATTCGGCTCTTTACACTTGTTTGCCTTTTGTAAGTCGTATATATCATAGTTTGTGTTTTACTCAAATAAAATAGGTGTTGCTGTATGATAAAGCGTGTGTTATTCTTAGGTATATTAATTGGCTTGCTGCATTCAGCTGCATATTCTGTTGATTTTGTACGTTTAAAACGGAATATAAATCGTGAATGGAAATTTGTATTATCTGATATCAAAGGTGCTGAAGTTACGGATTTCAATGACGGAGATTGGCAAAATATATCTCTGCCACATTCTTTTTCGATACCCTATTTTATGTGGAGTAAGATCTATAACGGTTACGGTTGGTATCGTAAGGTGATTGACATACCCACTGAATGGAAGGATAAGAATGTGACACTGGAATTCGAAGGCTCTTTCATAGAAACTGAAGTATATATTAATGGTACGTATTTAGGTAAACATATCGGTGGCTATACAGGATTCTTTTTTGATATAACCCGTTACCTGAATGCTGGGAAGAATGTTATTGCCGTTCGGGTTAATAATCTTTGGAAACCGGATGTAGCTCCTCGCGCTGGTGATCACCAGTTTAGTGGAGGAATTTATCGGGATGTTTATTTGAATGTCACAGATAAGTTGCATGTTGATGTGTATGGAACCTTTGCCTATACTGCTGCTATTAGTAAAAAAGAAGCCTTATGTGAGATACAGACAGAAATAAGGAATAATTATCCATCGGACAAGAATTGTATAATAAATACAGAAATCGAATCACCTGTGGGTAAGGTTGTATCAAAAGTACAATCGAAGATGTTGGTGAAAGGGAATGAAGTAAAGATTGTTAGACAGGTATTTCCAAGAATAAGTGAACCGCAGTTGTGGTCTCCGGAATCTCCCCAACAGTACAAGGCTGTGACAACAGTAATGGCAGACGGAAAAGTGATGGATAAATATGAGACTACTTTTGGACTTCGTTGGTTTGACTGGACAGCAGACAAGGGCTTTTTCTTGAATGGGGAACACTATTATCTCTTGGGTGCCAACGTGCATCAAGATCAAGCCGGATGGGGAGATGCTGTGACGAATGCGGCTATGCGTCGTGATGTACAAATGATCAAAGATGCCGGATTCAATTGTATACGGGGTTCTCATTACCCACATGATCCTGCTTTCGTTCAAGCTTGTGATGAGATTGGGCTTATATTCTTTTCCGAGAATGCTTTTTGGGGAACAGGTGGTGCATTTGGTGATCGTTTTAGTTGGAATCATCCTACTTCCAGTTGCTACCCGGCAAATCCGGAATATCGTCCGAAATTTGATGAAAGTGTTTTGGCGCAGTTGAAGGAGATGATAAAGATTCATCGTAACCATGCTTCTATTGCTGCATGGAGTATGTGCAACGAACCTTTCTTTACCGATTGGGAGACTTTCAAAGACATGAAGTCCTTGTTGAATCAGGTTACCGACAGTGCATCTGTTTGGGATCCTACTAGAAAAGTGGCAATCGGTGGGGCGCAACGGGGAGAAATAGATCGTTTTGGGAAAAATGTTATTGCTTTTTATAATGGTGATGGTGCATCTCGCACTGAATTTCAGAACCCGGGGGTACCTAATCTTGTTTCAGAGTATGGAAGTACAACTTCTTACCGTCCCGGACGTTTCTTTGCCGGCTGGGGGGATGTTGTGAAAACACCTGGGTATGCTGATCCTTGGAATCCTCCAACATGGCGTAGTGGACAGATTATTTGGTGTGGCTTCGACCATGGCACTATTTTTGGAACTGGATTGGCTACTATGGGAATGATAGATTATTTTCGTTTGCCTAAACGTCAATATTATTGGTATGTAGAGGCTTTGAAGAAAGGGAATAGGAATCCGCAGGAACCTGAATGGCCTAGTAAGGGCATACCTGCAAGACTGGGGCTGAAAGCGAGCAATAATATCATATCATCGACAGATGGGATAGATGATGCCCAATTGGTGGTAACTGTCTTGGATGAGTATAATAGGCATATTAGTAATAATGTGCCTATAGAATTGAGAATCCTTTCAGGACCAGGCGAGTTTCCGACAGGCAGAATGATACGTTTTGTGCCTCCTTCTCAGGAAGAGGTCTCGGATATAGCGGTTCGTGACGGGCAGGCAGCTATTGCCTTTCGTTCTTACCATGCAGGTAAAACGGTCATTCAAGCGATAACGGATGGTTTGGAACCGGCTGTTATTGAGATTATTACTTTAGGAACTCCTATGTGGGAAGAGGGAGTAACTGTTCCTGTTGCTGGACGTCCTTATCACAGGTATGAAGGGGAAGTTTGCGAACGAGTTTCCGATACTAATAAAATGCTGCTGGCTACCTATCGTCCCACTTGGGTTAGTTCTTCTTTAGAGGGAACTAATAAAGCTTATGTAAATGATGGAGATGTGACTACATTTTGGAAACCTGTTGTTACTGACAGGGAGAAATGGTGGAAGTTAGCTTTGGAAGCTTCTTATTGCATTAGTAAAATTCAAGTGGAATTGCCTGAGGCTGATGTTGTATATCAATATAAAATAGAAGTCTCTGTTGATGATCTAATTTGGAAGGAAGTCATATCAGACAGGGTGAGTAGTAAGGATATAAAAGTCAGAACTTTCCAAGGAGATTTTGGATGTGATATCGCTTTTGTCCGTATCAGTTTCATTTCGGAAGAGGCCGGATTGACCGAAGTTCGTATAGGTGGAAAATGAGATTAGATCTGACAACTTGAATACAAATAATTAGGAATATTCTATAAAATCTATCTTTTGAAATTAACTAAAGAGCAAGTTTTCGTTTCTAATGGAATTTGCTCTTTAGTTTTTGCACATTTCCTACTTCTTGAGTAAAAACTAATAGTCAGGGCACAAGTATAGAAAATTGGAGAAGATTAAAAAAGCTTTCTCTCTTTAATATTATGACAAATGACTATGCAATGAGATATTCAGGACTATGTATGTGTAATTAATGCTCTTGGCGATAGATGCCAGAGGTTAAGTTCGGAGAATATGAAGAAGTAGATAAGAAAATGATTATTCTTTTAATTATACTTCAAACTCATGCCAGAATCGCAGAGAGTTTGAAGTATAATAATATGCTGTAAAAGCAATGGGGAATATCGTTCTTCAAGTTCCGGTTTTCATTGCTTTATTGTGTGTTGACTCTATTCAGCCAATAGAATGGTGTAAGTTTTGACAGTCCCCTTATACTCAAAGTTTACTACTGCTTTCTTGTTGCCTGAAGTGGGTTGAATGACGTCTATTTTTACACTAGGATCATTTGAGGTAGCAGAGACTTTAGGCGTATCTTCAGTATTGGCAGGAATGGTGTACGTTGTCTCATACTGATTAAATCCGGTAATGCCATTTGCATTGGTTGATCTTACCGGTGTAGTTGGTAAATCCACTTTCTGTCCGTCAACCATAATCTCTACTGTAGGGATCGTCGGATATTCCAGACTTTTGCCCTTTTTACTGAAACCTAACCCCTGAAGCACACACAATTTTTCTTTAGAATTACTTTCAGCAACCAAGAAGATCGCGTGTTTTTTGTCCAACTTGTCTACAACTTCAGATACGTCAATCGTATATTTCGTTATTTCCTGAATAGAACCGGCAGGAACAGTGATTTCGCCAATCTTTTTCCCTTTCCAAACACTATTATCCCAAGGTCCGTCCAACCAAATGTTTATTTTGAAAGAAGCATCGGTCATAGGAGTCAGGAAGAGATTGAATGATGTCTTATTCCCCTTTTGGGTTCCTTCAAAAGGTTTTAATCCTTTTTGAGCTTTCTTCAAACCGCCAAAACCAAAATATTTATAGCCGATGATATCGTTACCTCGTACATCTACAGGCATATTATTATCCCAAATATCCCAGGAATCCTGTTGGCTACCGATATTTGATAAATAACAGGCATATCCGGCAGAATAATATTTATATGGATCCAGTCCAAAGATCTGAAAACCTTCAGAAGTGACTTCCGCGCCTGTATATTCACTGCCATTTGTTGCTTTAGCTTCCCATATCCCTTCTTTTGCATAAGGATCGTATCCGTGAATAACTACCTTTCCACCTTCCGCAACAGATTTCTCATCCCATTTGATAGTGACGGGAGCAACCATTGCCTGACGTGCAAAACCGAATCCGCGTGGAGGACGGTGATAGAATACGTACCACTGACCGTTAATCTCTTGTAGACTGCCATGTGTATTGTGCGCTGCGTTGGTTGCCTGTAATTTACTGCCATCCTGATTGGGAACTACTCCGCGGGAGTCTACAAGTACCCCACCGCTGCGCCATGGACCTAACGGAGAATCACCAAAAGCATAACGGAGGGTTGAATTGGAATTTCCCAAACCATACTCCGGTCCAGAGTATCCGGAAAAGATCATCACATATTTATTACCGATCTGGCGAATAGACGATGCTTCGAAGAAATTGAAATCTTTGGGATTCTGCTCTTTATACAATGCAGGATAGGTTGTTCCGGCAGGATCTCTTATAATACCGGAATTGGTACTTGCCGGAATAAAATAAGGGATAATTTCAGTTCCCGGTCTGACGGAATACATCGTATTCTGATCTAGTTGGGCTGCTGACGATCTTTGGAATCCCCAGAATCCGTAAGCACGAAATCCTATTTCATAATCAGGATCATTGGGATCTGTTATGTTTTCAACAAAGACGGATGGATCGAATCCAAGAAAGCTACCAGGAAGTGTCCGTGTACCATCTTCATTCAGATTGATAGGAGTAAAAGGCCCGTCCGGACGGCTACCTTTGCAAACCATAGCCTCACGGTTACGGCCACGACTATGTGGAAATAGATAATATTCCTTAGTTCCATCTTTTCTCTTTATTTCAACCAGATCGGGAGCATACATGACGTCCCACTGGTTTTGAACGTGGTACGTAAAGATGGCTCCCTCATCTCGCCAATTGGTTAAATCTTCTACAGGAGCCGACCACATGCGAATATCTGCCCCACAGTAGCTAGTGAAACGAACATCGTGTGAACCGATAATGTATATACGATATTTGCCGGGATTATCCGGGTCCTCAAATACACGGGGCTCTCCGTCAGGAAGATGTTCCCAAAGCGGCAGATAAGGATTTCCCGTACCTATGATATCATGTTCTTTGTTACTCTTGTTTGCTCCTACTATATTTTGAGTAGCGAATAGTGTCATTGCTGTACATAATAGAATTTTATACAGCATTCCATAGTTTTTTCTGTTCATACTTGCTGAAATTTTGTTTCAGGCAAAGTTAGTCTGTTGTCAGTGGACTATACTTTAAATTTGAATCTGATTATATTACAGTTGTTACGATGGATTTCATTTCGTATCTTCCATGTTACATTCTACCTTATTTTAACGTTTCCGGTGCTCCCAGATAACTAGGCTTCAATCCTCCGGTATTGATTAGGATTTTCTCAATTACGATTCCCGGATTCAGCGGGCGGATACGTAAAGTCTGCTTTCCTTTTTCATTCAATTCATGGATCGTACGGGATTCAATAATCGGATTTGCCTGCCACTTTCCCAATTCACCATTGTAGTGCCCGTTGAAATTGATAATCTGCTCTTTACTGCCATCAAAACTAATAGCATAACTCAATCCTTTATTATCATTGAAGTTGAGAGTGGGGGCTAATAACAAATCTACTTGGACATTTCCGGTTCTTTTCATTTCTATATCATATTCCAGGTACATATTCTCCGGAACCCTAGTAACAGGAAGAGTAGTAATACCTGACCGTGTTTTGCCAAAATTGGGAATGATACTCCAAACGGTCTCACCTTTAGCTACCGAACGGGTGAAATGCTCTGCTTCTATAGAAACATATCCATCTACTTCAATGAAAGTATAAGCTTTTTCTTTTTCTGGTACTCGTGTGACTTGTGGCATAATCTGTTTAGGAGGATTATTCCAAGAAGTATATCCAATGTGTACTTGATCCATAAGATGATTCCATTTACCATTTGATATGACTTTATGGTAATAGTCTGTCAGAATAGAATCTCGTTGAAAGCAAGCCATGACTTTGTCTGCCCAGTTGTTAGTTTCCGGATTATTTAGAGCAGCCAACTCTCTGTTTTTGGCTTGTGCATAATACATATTATAGAGATTGGATGAAGCTTGAATAGGGAAAGAAATCAGTTGATCATAAGCATCCCGATAAACAGAGGGCATTAGAAAGCCGAGATTATGTGCATCCAGTGCCAGTGTATTATATTCATTTACTACTCGTTCCCATTCTGCATAATGAAAACTATATGTTTCTGCTTTTAGCATTTCCGGTGTCACCCGGCGATTATACTTTGTATATAGGGAAAGAATACGTGCGGCTTCTTTTGCATATTTGGTACCGAATTGTTGTGCACAGAAATCTTCTGTATGCTGTTGCAGATTTTGTGCGTTGAACCTCTCCGGATTCCAAGCCATATCTAAAAAGAAAGTGATGGGATATTCCATTGGTTTTAAGTCTCCAACGTTTACCACCCAGAGTTTCCTGACACCATATTCATAAGTCAGATTCATTTGTTCCCAGATGCGAGGAATAGGACTAATATTGATCCATTTAGAATTACGTGGGCCTCCTACATAGTCAAAGTGGTAATACATACCGTATCCACCACTGCGTGGCTTTTCATTCAGATTGGGGAGCTTACGTACATTCCCCCAGTTATCATCGCATAAAAGTAATGTTATATCATCCGGTACTCGCATTCCCTTATCATAATAGTCTTGTACTTCTTTATAAAGTGCCCACACTTGTGGAGTTTCTTTTGCCTTTTTCTTGGTGACGGATTCGATAATCTTTCGCTGATCCTTGACTATATTTTCCAGCAGTGAAATATTGGCATCTTCACTCATAGGCTCATCGCCATCGCCACGCATACCGACTGTTACCACTGTTTCCCAGTCTTTTGCACGTTCGATTCCTGATTTCCAGAATTCATACAGCCCTTTGGCATTGTGATTATAATCCCATGTTCCTTTACCACGACGTTTCCAGTCTTGTTGTGCCAATGCCATTGGTTCATGATGGGAAGTTCCCATTACAATACCCATGGTGTTGGCTAATACTCCATTTTGCGGATCATCATCATAAAATGCACTGGTCCACATAGCAGGCCACATAAAGTTTCCTTTCAAGCGTAATACCAGTTCAAAAACATGTTTGTAGAATTGGCTGTTGAAGCCACCGAAGGTTTCTTTGGACCAGTTGCCCAAACAAGGCCATTCATCGTTCAGAAAAATGCCGCGGTACTTAACTTTAGGTTCGCCGTCTGTGTATATACCTGGTTTGATATAGATATTTTCCTGTTTCATTATTGGAACGTCAGCCCACCAATACCATGGAGAGACGCCCATTTGCTTCGAAAGCTCATAGATTCCATAGATGGTTCCCCGTTTATCACTACCCGCAATAATGAGTGCTTCGTCTATTCCTTCGCATGGAGTTGTGATGACTTGTAGGATGTATTTCTCATTTTTATGGTTTAATTCCTCTTTCTGCAGTTTTTGAGTGTTTATTAACTGTTGGATAAGAGGGGTATTATATGTTCCGATCAAGATACAGCGTTTCTTACTTGAATTAGTTATTATTTCAGGTTTTGTTCCGCATATATTGAATATATCTTTTTGCAGATTATCAACGGCTATTTTAACTCCTTCATCCTCGTTCAGGTCAATCTTTATTGGACATGGTATTCCGTTTGTTATTAATGGGAAGTAATTTGAGGATGGAGTGAAGCTGACGAATGTGTCTGTTGCATATGCTATAAAACTGAATAGTGAGAGGTACAAAAACAACAATATATTTTTCATGGTCTAAATATAAAGTGATTGTTTACAATTAATTCTACAGGCAAATGTAGCTTATTAAATTTGTATCCAGTTATATATTTGATACCATTGTTTTGATATATGTAACGATGTCTGTTCTATTTGTTACATTTTATATTCTCGTTGTTTCATCTGCTCATATAGGCGTCAATCGCTTTTTTCACCGAACCGTGTAACAGCAACAATTTCTGTGCATGGTCATGGTCTAATCCCAGTTCCTCCATAATCATTCTGGTTCCTCTTTCTACCAGTTTATGATTGCTAAGCTGCATGTTTACCATCTTATTTCCTTTCACCCGTCCGAGTTGAATCATCACCGACGTACTAATCATGTTCAGAATCATTTTCTGTCCGGTGCCTGATTTCATTCTCGAACTTCCCGTGACATATTCCGGACCGACAATCATTTCGATGGCGACATCTGCTTCTGCCGCCATCGGAGAATCCGGATTGCTGGTGATGCAACCTGTCAGGATGCCATGCTTGCGGGCTTCCCGTAAAGCACCGATTACATAAGGGGTAGTGCCCGAAGCGGCAATGCCAATCACGGTGTCTTTGGGGGTGATATGATATTCGGTAAGTTCTTCCCATCCCCGGCTCATATCGTCCTCGGCACCTTCTACCGGATTGCGCAGGGCGGTATCTCCACCGGCTATCAATCCGATAATCCAGGTAGGAGGCATTCCGAATGTCGGTGGTATCTCCGAAGCGTCCAGTACTCCCAAGCGACCACTGGTGCCTGCACCCATGTAAAAGATACGTCCGCCCTGTTTCATGCGGGGCACAATCTGGTTGACGAGCAGTTCGATTTGTGGAATGGCTTTTTGAACGGCTAACGCTACCTTTTGGTCTTCCCGGTTAATGTCTTCTAATATTTCCCGTACGGACTTCTTTTCCAGATTGTCGTAGAGCGACGGTTGTTCGGTTATCTGCATATTGATAATGATGATTGACTAAAAATACAAATTACAAGGATTGAGATGAAGCGGTATGATATAAAATTAATCCCTCCATCGGACTTTGCAGAATCTTTCCGATTCTGATTCCTGTCTCTTGTGCAGCTTCTTGTAATATCTCCCTGTAGCAGTGAGCCACTGATCCGATAAAATGTACAGGGTACTGCGTGTAATCATATTGCATTACGTTTCTTCGGAAGAAAGCAATAAAACTATCAAGCACTAATTGTCGTATCCCCGGCTCTTCCAGATGTTGCGCTATAAAGGGAGAGAGACTTGCCAGAAAACGATTCGGGAAGGGTTGGCGATACACCCGGTCGATGATTTCGGGAGCTGTCAAGTCGAACTGTTTTAAGAAAGCTTCCTTGATGGTGGGTGGAAGCTGGTTTTTCAGGATGTCTCCTACCAGTAATTTGCCAAGGACAGCTCCACTTCCCTCGTCGCCCAAGATAAAGCCTAAAGGGGAGATGTTGTTGACAATCTCTTCACCGTTGTAGAAACAAGAATTGGAACCTGTGCCGAGGATGCAGGCAATCCCAGCTTCATGTCCGCATAGTCCGCGGGCAGCAGCAAGCATATCCGAATTGGCTTTGATGTTTCCAATGACGGGCAGACTGTCTGCAATGGCCCGTCGGAGAACGGGAGCTCTTTCGGGAGTGCATCCTGCACCATAAAAAAAGACGGAGTTGATCGTTCCTTCCGGTAGTTGTGGCAAAAGGGAATGTGTCAGCTCTTGTTGAATTTCTTCTTCTGGCTGGAAGAAAGGGTTAATTCCTTTCGTTCCAATTTGTTTGATTGGGGTGCCGTTGAAAACGATGCACCAGTCGGTTTTGGTAGAACCACTATCTGCAATGAGTATCATATCTTAATGTATATTTTCTTTTTGTATAATATATAGCCTATTGACCAGTTAAGTAAGACAAAGAGGATAGCATAGGCAAGAGAACCTCCTTCATCCCCGAAAACAGGTTGGAGGGCACATCTGTTGACGACTTGTTGGATGGAGACACTTTCTCCCTGATAAGTGACGGTGATAGCGCCTACCAAAACGGCGATGACACCTGCCATTACATAAATAAAGAGAGGATTCACTCCGAAAGATTCAAAGAAACGGCTCCATTTTTTACATCCTTTGATATCGATAATCCAGACGAGTAAAGCTAATAGGCTGGAGCCTAATCCGCAAGTGACCAGCACAAAGGTGGGCGACCATATCTTTTTGTTGAATGGGCAACCATAGCTAAATAGGAAACCTGCAAAAGTCAGGATAGTACCGATAAGGAAAAGCCGTTCCAATTTTTCATGTATATCTTTTACTTCCATGAGTAGTTTGCCGACGCAAAATCCGATCAATACGTGTGCGATAGAAGGAATAGTGCTAAGAAGTCCTTCCGGGTCGATGTGGTTGTCTTGATACATATGAGCGTCTCCCAAGATGCTGCGGTCGACGATGGAAAGAATATTCGTTTCGTTGTAGGCGAAACCATTACCGGTAATGAGAATAATGAAATAACCTACTAATAATACCACAATCAGATAAGGTATATACTTGTGTTTCAATAGCAAGGCAATAAGTGCTGAAGCACCATAGCAGAGCGCAAGACGCTGCATGACTCCCAAGATGCGAATTTGCTCAAATGGGAGAGGATTGTGGGTGTAACACAGTAAGGCAAACCAGTTGAGGGCTATTCCGATAAGGAAAATAACAATGGTTCTTTTGATTATTTTCAGGGCAGCCGGAGTACTGAATGTAAAGTTATACTTTTTAAGTGAGATGTAGGTGGAGATTCCCATGATAAACATGAAGAAAGGGAAAACCAGGTCTGTGGGGGTAAGACCGTTCCATTGGGCATGGTTTAGGGGAGCGTATGCATGTCCCCAAGAGCCCGGATTATTAACCAGAATCATTCCTGCGATAGTAATGCCTCGCATTACATCGAGTGCCAAAAGGCGTTTGTTACTTGTTGTATTCATGACTGTCACTTTTTAATGTGTTAAGTTAATAAGTAAGTTTATTGTTTCTTTCCGAAAGAATCTTCCAGTCGGTTGCGGATCATTAATGAGGCGACGATACCAGGTAGGGTACAAATACAAACCCAAATAAAGAAGTTGGTGTATCCGAGATGCTCCTGTATCCATCCTGCCGGCATCCCCGGAAGCATCATTCCAAGTGCCATGAATCCGGTTCCGATGGCGTAGTGGGCAGTTTTGTGTTCGCCTTCCGCAATATAAATCAGATATAGCATATAAGCGGTGAAGCCGAAACCATATCCCAGCTGCTCGATGGCTACGCAACCGGCAATCAATATCGGATTGTCCGGAGTAGTGGCGGCCATCCATACATATAATAGATCAGGAAGGTTGATAGCTAACGCCATAGGTAATATCCATTTTCTGAATCCGTCGCGGGAAACGAGGAAACCACTGATGATTCCGCCAACTAATAAAGCTATGACGCCTATAGTTCCATAGATCATTCCGACAGTTGCGGTAGATAAAGCTAGCCCACCTTTATCGGTAACATCGAGCAGGAAAGGAGAAGCTATTTTGGCTAACTGTGATTCTCCCAACCGGTAAGTGAGAAGGAAAAAGAACATGAGACCCAGGTTCTTTTTCTTGAAGAAGGTGACAAAGGTCAGAAGAAAATCTCCCAACAATTTACCCGGTGTGAGTCCGGGACGTTTAATGTCCGAATCAGGATGGGGGAGAATCAGACGATGATAGATAGTAAGAGCAAGAAACAATCCTGCAAGAAGGTAGAATGTAATACTCCATGCCAAGGGAATATTGTTTTGTGATGTTTCCAACCATCCTGCCAGCATGACAAGAATTCCCTGCCCGAAAATGTTGGCAAGCCGATAGAAGGTATTCCGGATACCGACAAAGAAAGATTGTTCCTTATTATTGAGTCCGAGCATATAGAAACCATCTGCAGCGATGTCATGTGTAGCGGAGCTGAAGGCTAGCAACCAGAAAAAAGCAAGAGTCAACTGTACATAATGTGCAGTTGGGATAAAGAAGGCTATCCCTGCAAATCCGGCAGCGATGAACCCTTGCATGGCGATAATCCAAGCCCGTTTTGTTTTCACCAGATCGACGAATGGACTCCATAGAGGTTTGATAGTCCAGGGAAGATAGAGCCAGGAAGTGTATAAGGCTATTTCCGTATTGGATAATCCCAAACGCTTGTACATGATAACAGCAATCGTCATTACCGCTACATAGGGCAGCCCTTCTGCGAAGTAGAGGGTTGGTATCCAGCTCCAGGGATTTCTTTTTATAGTGGGTGTTGTCATGGCATTGTTCTTTTTTTCATTGATATTGTTTTTCGAGCGTACTGCCGGGGTAATAGTGAGACAGTATTTCTTCATACTTATAACCTTGCTCTCCCATTACGGCAGCACCAATCTGACAAAGTCCTACTCCATGTCCCCATCCGGCTCCGGTAAGGATGAATCGTGAAGGAATTTTATCTTTTTTATCTCCCTTTTCTTCATATTCCTTGTCTATTACGAAGGCGGAACTATAAAGATGGGAAGTAGATAGGGTACGACGTATTTCCAGCTCTTTTCCGATAATAAGTGTCCGCAAGGTTCCTACAATCTTCAATCGGACAAGGCGTCCCGACGTTCCCCGTTCTATAGGAATTAAGTCCAGAATTTGCCCGAAATCAATCCCCGAACGTTGATGAATCAGGGTTGAAAGTTCTTGTTGGGAGTAGCAGACTTTCCAACGATAGAAGTCTGTCGTTTCCTGGTCATAGTTGTTTAAAACCTGGCTTAGAATCTTTTTGTCCTGCGTGTGGCAGAATGCGACAGGAGAAGTACGAATCCATTTATCAGCCTCCGTCTCTATTGTCAAATCGGGTAGTTGGTCTTCGATCTTACAGTCCCGTTGACCGATGAGATAGGGGTGCTTTACGTTTTCCCAACAATTCTGGAACTCTTCAAAAGCCCCGCCGCAACATTTAGAGAAACGGGCATCACAAATCGTTCCTGCATACATCAATACTTCGCCCCGGGTAGCAGTGACTGCTTCGATAGCTTGTGGTGTTGAGGCACGTGTGATTCCTTGATACCGTTGGCAGTGATCGTCTGCGCATACGTCAAAGTTTTTGTGCGCTTCGTGGTCATACCATTTGATAAATTGAGAATCCGAAACGAAAGATGGAGAACAGGTTGCGCTATCCTTCTGTATAGACTTTCCTGTTTTCTCGTTCTTCATTTCCTGTTTTCTACTCTCTGTCTTACACTTATTCAACAGCCAACTTCGGGAAATAACAGCATGTGCCTTTAGTAGTTCTAAAGAAGCAGTAGCACTCATTTCTGATGAAATCACACTGATGAGATATTCTTCGATGGAAATAATATTGATAGCAGTAAGTTGTTCCCCTTCGATGATGATCTTTAACTCCCCTTTGAATTTCTGGACTTCTTTGCGTTCCCAATGGAAGTTGATTCCAATGATCACATCTTTCAGTTCAAAGAAAGCAGGTGCACCTTGTTGGGGAGTGAAAGATAATTCATTATATTCTTTCCCTTGCCAATGAATCTTCCCCTCCCGGTAAATAGCCTTTTGCATACCGGAGCTTTCCGTTCCGTCGGAAGAGATAAATTTTATAGGGAAAGAAAATTCAATCTCTTTCCCGGAAAGAATACCAACACTTATTAGGGGGACTCGCATACTACTTTATTACTATTTCTTTTTGAATAATTGATCGCATAGAGTATTTAATTGTTGGGGAGATAAACTTATCTCCTTGTAAATCTCTGTGAGTTTTTTGGCGTTTAATTTATCCATGTCTTCTTCTCTGACAATCGGGAATATGCCACCCATTTCTGCAACAGCCGGACTTATTAATAGCCCTTTTTCATTTGGGGTATAATAGCAATCGGGACGATGTTTTGAGCGTAGGAAAATGATGCAATTCCATACTTCTATTTCGTCACCTCCGAAATGGCTTATTTTATCGAGACCATACCAGGTTATCATGTTGATTAAAGGTTCTTTATCCGAATAAATGGCGGAAAGATTTTTGTAGACCTTTTCAAATTGTTGCATTAATTCAACTTTCAGGCCTGATGTAATACCTATGCAAGTTGTAAATACATCGTCTACATAAGTTGTTACGCTATTTCCATTTTCTAATATATCCGTCAAGAAATTCATCTCAAAAGGATTAGTCAGTTCTTCTTCTTTTCCTGCTGCCTGGAAATGCATGTGGTCAGGGGCGGAAGCACCGCACTCCGGTCCGTTATAGAGTATATAGAACTCGTCCAAGTTTTCAGCTAAGTGAAGCATATCTTCAAAACGTCCTTTCATGCTTTGTGGAGTATGTTCCTTATCGATGATTGTCAAGTGACGCTGAAAAATGGGGTAAGGATTGAGGCATACCTCATAATGTCCGAATGGTAGATAGGTTTGCTCTGCAGGGCGGTTTTTCCCGCATAAGAAACAAGGCCTTTCTTGGATAGAATGACTATCTGTTTTTGCCGTGGTCGAGAGGATGCGTTGAGGATTCGGGAAAATTCTAACTTTCATCTCTCTATCTTCTTCCTTCAGCTTCAATACTTTTTTCTTTTCCAGATTTTCTTCCAACGCTTTATAGTTCCTTTTCGCAAGTTCCCAGTTTTCTTTTTGGTTTTCTATCATTTCTTCTACAAGTTCCTGAAACTCTTGATCAATAGTATGCATCTGGATTCTGCTCTTAATTTCCCATGTGCGGATTCGGTCTTTGTAGAAGTTGTTCCGATTGACTTTTTCTGTGCTTAATGCGGCGTCGGAGTTACCTTCCCAACGGCGACAGAGGTATATTACATCATAGATACGTCCTATCTTATATTCCCGTGAGATTTGTAATCCTATGGCATAATCTTCTCCATAGCTGGTATTCGGCAATTTGATATCACGAAGAATAGGAGTGTAGAAAGCTCGTGGAGCACCCAAACCATTGATACGTAGAGCGTTGTTCTTTCCATTTTCGGGTGTCCACTCTTTGTGATCAATAATACCGGGGGCTATCTCGTTTAGTTGGAAGTCGGTCATTAGATAAGTGCCTATGACCATTGCGCAGCTTTCCTTATAAAAAGTATCTACGACTTTCTGTAAAGTGGATTCGTCTTTGTATAAATCGTCACTGTCTAACTGTATGGCGAACTTTCCACATTTTTCGTGATGTACACCTTTGTTCCAACAACCTCCTATGCCTAAATCATTCTCTTGGGGGATGATATGGATCAATTTCTTATCGGTACTTAGTTCCTGGAGTATTTCCGTCGTTCCATCGGTGGAATGATTGTCGATAACAATAATGTTAAAAGGAAAAGTGGTCCGCTGGTTTAAAGCCGAGTTGACAGCATCACGGATGGTATGAGCACGATTGCGCACAGGGATGATGACAGATGCCTCGAATTCAAAGTTTTCGCTGTGAAGATTTACAGGCCGTGAAGAAGTAGGCATGAAATAAGCATCAATACATTTCAGGTATTCGGTGCAGGCAGCTTCCATTTCAATTTGCACTTCCCGATTTTTGGGGTTTACATAGTCGAATTGTTTCTCTCCGCTTTTCCTGGTATCTGTTTCAATTTCGGTGTATAGATATTCATTGATGTGCACAATTGAATATTTGTAAGAGATGAATAGACGCATAGCATATAGTCCTGCGTATTCGTACTCTTCACGCAAAGCATTTGCTATTTTAGTGAAGGCAGAAGAACTGAATAGAAGCATAGAGCCGAAATCGAAATCATCCCGGACACTTCCTAATTGGTAGTCAATGACAGGTGCTTGTTTAAGTTCTCCGTTAATCAGCTGATAGTGGTCGGCATAAACTATTCCATTCTTTTGATCGTTCTCCATGATTTGCACCATGCGTTCCAAGGCATACAGTCCCAGTTTTAATGGAGTTTGTTTCAAGTAGAACAGAGTATATTCCGAATTGGCATTGGCTGAAATTGTTTTCATTGTGTCTGTGGAACAGAACCCTTTAACAGAGAGATATTCACACCCCGGAAGAGCTTTCTTACCGGGCACCGAACCTAATAAATAGATTTTATTAACTAGCTCTGACGCTTGTAGTTCTTTCACTGTCTGCATGGTATCTTCCGGGGTACCGAAAGGTATGAAGCAGTTAATTTTCTTCTTCATCTTGATTTTAATATTAAAGAACTGTCGTATTGTCCATAGTTGATTTCTTTCGAATGAGGAAGCAAAGTCCGATGAAAGTAAATGCAGCGTTAAATAATAGCAGTTCGTAACTAATTTGGTAACCGTTGAACCATGCTTCCGCATTTCTTTGCAGGATATAGCAAAGAATGGGAGAAGCGATAGCTACCAACGGAATATATTTATCATAAACTTGTTTCTTGGTGAAGATGCCGAAAGCGAACAGTCCTAAGATAGGACCATACGTATAACTGGCCAATGTGTAAATCGCATCAATCACACTGGTGTTGTTCAGCAAATTGAATACGAAAATGACTGCCCCCATCACAATTGCCATACCGATATGTACATGTTTGCGTATCTTGCTAAGTGCCGCATCTCCTTTTTTCTGTGCATGTAAAATATCTACGGTGAAAGAAGTGGTCAGTGCCGTCAAGGCAGAACCCGCTGCAGAATAGGCGGAGGCTATCAGTCCGATAATGAATAATATTCCGACTATGCCGGGGAAATAATTTCCGGTAGCGATCATTGGAAATAACTCATCGCTTTTTCCCGGATTCTCGATGCCTTGCTGTGCTGTAAATGTATATAGCAGTACTCCCAGCATCAGAAAAAGCAGAATGACAAAGAACTGTGAGATTCCACTGGTAATCATATTCTTTTGCGAGTCCCGGAAGTTTTTGCAGCTAAGGTTGCGCTGCATCATATCCTGGTCGAGTCCGTTCATGGCAATAACGGTGAATACACCTGCCAGGAATTGCTTGAAGAAATATCGTTTGTCATTGACATCGTCAAAAAAGAATGTCTTGGAAAAGTCACTATCTGAAATCGTACTAACCAGACCACTGAAATTCAGATGCAGACTGGAAGCAATATAATAGATGCAAAGTATAACCGACACTACGAGGCAGAATGTTTTTAGAACATCCGTCCATATCAATGATTTCACTCCACCACGGAAAGTGTAAAGCCATACGATAAATACCGTAAGGATCACATTCAACAGGAATGGAAGATGGAAAGGTTCGAAGATAAGAAACTGCAATGTCAGGCATACGAGAAAGAGTCGGACGGCTGCCCCTAACATCTTTGAAATGAAAAAGAACCATGCCCCCGTCTGGTAGGATGAGCTTCCGAACCTGTTCTCCAGATATTCATAAATGGAAACCAGGTTCATCCGATAAAAGAGAGGAACGAGTACAAACGCGATGATAATTTGTCCTACTATAAATCCCAGCACCATCTGCAGGTAAGAAAAGCTGCTTGCCTGTACCATGCCCGGAACGGAAACGAAAGTGACTCCGGAAATGGTGGAACCGATCATGGCAAAGGAAATGATATACCAGGCTGATTTACGGTTTCCTACAAAGAATCCTTCATTGTCGGCTTTGCGTCCTGCTATATAAGAGATAGTGAACAGGATGATAAAGTATGCCACAATAGTAATAGATATAACGGCTGGACTCATATCTGCTGTTTAAATTCGTTTGAGGATGAATATCCGGAACTTGTTTACTTTGCCTACAAATGTAGGGAATTTATCATAGATATGCATACTCTTACATATTTTTTATTCCGGGTGTACCTCCGGTCGCATGTTTTGATGAATGCCAATTCTTATTGAGAGAGGGTAACTCTGGGGATTTCTTTTCGAGTGAAACGCCGGTTGTCTTTTCTGATGTATGCATCTCATCTCTGAAACAGCAAGTGTCAAAAGTATGCCCTGCTGCTGTCTCTTTACTGCTTGAAAGTGCCAGATAACCTCCATCATTGCTTAAAGCGGGGAAGTTGGGTATCGTAACCAGAGTTTCTCCTCCGACTTTATGTTTTTGAACTACCTTGTTGAAGTATTTGGTGAAACAAAGATACCCTTTGGGCGGAATATTAAGAGGGATGGAAGTATCCTCCTTTTGAAGGGTAGTAGTACTGTATATTGTACCATCTTTATACATCTTATATAGATAGAGGGCTGGTACGCTGATTGTTGTTTCGGTCGGATTATAGATTTCTATATATTCTGCTCCATCACTCGCATTATCATACATTATTTCATTGAAAAGAAGCATGCCTCTCACATCTTCCGGTAATTCGGGTGTGTTCGGATTATCCGGTATATCTGTTCCGGGTTCTTCAGGCGTTCCATCGGGCGTGGTGGTTGTTTCTACGTCATTAGATAGTTGTATGTGGTGAAATGTGAATCCTTTGCAACGAGTTTTGGTATAGATGCAGTATATACCGCAGCAGAGGGAAGCTGGTATCTCTGTATTTTTCACTTGCTTCTCTTTTACATATTCATTCTCGGATTCGAGACGTGTCCAAAAGGTCCAGTAACCGTTATTGTCACATTCTACTTTGATAAATAGTTTGGGTGAGTTATTACCTTTCATTAGTTCTCTGCCTGAAGCCAGTAGTTTGGAACCGTCTTCGTTTTGGCGGTAAAGAGCTACATTGTCTTTGGAACCTCCTATTTGAATATAATAACCGTTTAATTTACCGGAAAGTACATTAGAGGAAGAGGTTAGATAAAACCGTGCATAATTGTTGGCGGAAGGATTGAAGGTGAGGTGAACTCCGAATTCCCAACGGGTATTCTTCACCGAAGTGGACGGTATGGTGACATAAGCCGTTCCAGCATCTTCTTGCGGATCATTCAGATGAATTCCTTCTTTAGAATTGATGGTGAACTTATCTGTTTCTCCTTCCCAAGGAAGTTCGGAGGTAGTTGTATCTTCTCCTTCTACATCTCCTTTTTCTTTGTCGTCAGCAGGAAGTGAACAATGATAGAATAATATCATAAAAAGACTTAGGAAAGCAAGTGCTTTGTAAACTTTCATACGGTTTTGATTTTTAGTTTTTATTTTACCGTATTTGTTTGTGTATAATGCAGAAACAATTGCGGCCTGACTATTTGAATGAGTGGGCAAAGATAAATCTTCTTGCCGGAAAAAGCCCATACTTACAGAAGAAAAGATTGTAATTCTTTTTGTTTCCTATACACGCATGGGAAGAAAACAGTAAGGGACTACCCTAAGTCATATTTAATAGATTGACTTTTGATAGTCCCTTACAACTGTTACATTCAATATGGGAATACTATTCGAAACGTGGCATTACATATTTATCAGTATAAGATGTGAAAGTAATACCGGGCATGGAATGAGTAGACGATGCGTTCTCTAATTTTTTAATCAATGAATAATCGTCGGCATTCAATGCGTAATAATTATCAGAGGTCGGAGTAGTCACACGTACCGTCCAATCGAACATATTACCGATAATGGTTAGTGCATCCGTTTCGGGATTGAATACCGGGATTCCTGTTTTTACGATTTCATACGTCCGATTCTGCAACACATAGAAGGTGTTGTTGACATCGGTCATAAAAGCAAGCGTCTTTTTGTTTCTGAACTCGGTCAGATACAGATGCTTTAACGTCAGTCCTTCAGGCAAGGTGATGGCACGGACATACGGACGCCCTTTCACCTGTTTCAGATGAAACAGACGGCGGTCGGCATCCAATAGAAGGTAACCTTCGTCATACTCCTTTTTCACCGTCGGATTTCCTACAATCTCCGTTGCCGGGAAACGAAAATCTTTCTTAGTCATAGCTTCGGTAAACTGAAGGCTTTTATCTTCCTTCACGCTGTTGGTAGCCATGTCGATGAATTCGATCCCTTTGGAGGTGATGCGGAATACATCATCCGGCATTTTTAAATCCACACGTCCTGACATGGATTCCATTAGCGGGTAAAGTCCGATAGAAGGCGCATTGATATCCGAAGGAACGCTGCGGAAGTTGAAGTTTTCCGTCTGCACCATTTTGGGAGTCACTGCGATTCCTTGAATGGTATCTGAAAAACGCTCGTCAGACATCAACTGGCGGAAGTAAAACATAGGCAGGATGCTGTCGAAAGCAGCTTCCGAATAAATGTTTCCTGCCAAGTCGCGACGCACGCTTCCCTTTCCCTCTTCCTGTCCCATCTGTGCGAAATCGCCAATGACGAAACTATATAGGGTAAAGGGAGTCTTCTCCGGCTTTACGACAAAGAAATTGTAACACCAAGGCAACTGCCAAAGAAGCAGGAAAGCGATGGTTACATATAATAGTATGGTACTGAAACGTCTCATTTCTCAATCTTTTAATTTTTAATCTTTAATTTTTAATTGTTTAGTCCTGCTTTCCGGCCTTAAATCGTACGATAGAAAGCCACGAGAAAGAAGCTGTCAACAAAGTATAAACCACTAAATAAGGGAGGAACTTGTTGTATGCTTCCGGTGTGGGCGACAGAAAGAAGATCCGGAGTAACAATACAGCGATAATGAGATTCAGAATACGACATTTCCATGCCGGTTCAAGGCAGATCCATGCGACGAGCAGGTAGCCGGAAATCCCGGCAAGATACCACGTTAAAGCGGTGAGCAATATGTGGTTCTTCAGTTCATGGGCAAGTATTCCGTTCAGGTATACTTCCATCAACAGGAAATTAGAAGCAAAACAGACAAGAATCAATATGAGTCCGGAGAGTAACATATTGCCCGTCATTTTTAGTTCCGGATAAGGCAGATGGAGAGTCAGTTTCAAACATTTGCGTTGCATCTCGGGGACAAACTGCACGATTGCCATCAGGATTCCGGCAATCAGGGGGATATATTGCAACATATCAATGAAGATAACATCGCGTTGCAGCATGACTTCCCATACATGAGCAGCCCCTTTCATTTCTACCACCCGGTTGATGCGAAGCATACAATAGCCTGTAAAACCGAGTGTGGCGAGCACGGCAAGCAGAAAATACCACCGTGTCTTTATCCATTCTTTATAAAATATAGCGTACATTTTTGAGGATTTATGATTTATGAATTATGATTTGTGGGTTACGAGTAGCCAATTTTTATTCTTAATTTAATCAGTATTTGCCTGTCAGGCCGATAAATGCATCCTCCAAATTTACCTGTTCACTATGAAAATTAGTGTAAGGCACTGACATTGATTTCAGTTTTGCTTCTGTCTCTGTCGGTTGCAGGAAGGAGAAGGTCTCCAACTGGTTTCGCATGACAGAAGGATGGTAGAAATCATCAGACGCAGGAAGTTCATAACCTTCGGGAATAGTGAAAGTGTAGCGATGTCCTTTTTCCAGTAATTCGACGATTGGTTTCTGAATCAGTATCTTTCCGTAGTCCATGATAATACAGTCATCAACGAGTCGTTCCATATCCTGAATGATATGTGAGGTCAGGAAGACGGTTTTCCCTTCCGAGCGGGCATAGTCACGGAGATAGTCGACAAACAAGCGGCGGTAACCGGGATCGAGTCCGAGTGAGAAGTCGTCCAATACTAGAAGTTCCGGGTTTTGTGCAAGGATAAGTCCGAGGGCAACTTGTGAGCGCTGTCCGCATGACATACGTGAGATACGTTGTCCGGGAGCGACTTTCAACTTATTCATCAGTTCATAGTACGCTTCCTTTTTCCATTGACCGGGGTAGAAAGCTGCGTAGAATTTCTCTATCTCGGTGATGGTCATGAATTGATATTGCACATGACCTTCGATGAGCAGTCCGATATTGCGACGCAGAGCCGGTGCCATTGTCTGTATCTCCTGTCCGAAGATGCGACATTCTCCCGAACGGGGTTTCAGGTAACCGCTCAAGATATTGATAGTGGTGGTCTTGCCCGTACCGTTCTTTCCCAACAGTCCCAGGATGCGTCCTTTGGGTACTGTGAAACTAAGATTTTCGTAAATCAACCGTTTGCCGTAATAGTGCGTCAGATTGTTACATTCGATAATATGTTCCATTTGATTTTATCTGTTATTCTATTCAAAAGAAGAAAAGGAAAAGAATGGGAATCAAGATTCCGACAATGACTTCAATTCCTCCTCTGCCGATAATACCCTTATTTCCTTTCAGCATGATGATGCCGGAGAGAGTAATGATAATAAGAGCGATGGCGAAAATATCAGCAAAGTAAGTCCACCATTGTCCCGGGTTGTAATGTAAACGGGACATTGCTCCGATAAGCGGGCGGCGGGTGACGGATTCATATACCGCTTCTCCTGTCTTCACGTTTACCAGGAGATTGGAGCCGCCTTTCAGGAAGACTTTCATTACGTCCGTTTTCGGGAAGTAAAATTTGGTATAGTTGCCGGTTTCTCCCAAAGGTTCCAGGAGAGTGAGCACTTTCTCCTTATTCATTCCTGCTTTATCCGGTAGCTTTTCTGCTATCTTATACTCTTTCCGTGTGATGGAGAAGTTCGGATTAATAGTGTCACGGTGATTCATTACAATTCCGGAAATGGCATATATCAATACCATTCCGGAAAAGAAAAATGATAAGTCACGGTGTATGAGCCGACTCCACTTACGGATGTTACTACTCCACTTCATACGAGTCAGCTTCCATGAAATAGAAAGATAAATACTCTTTTCCTGTTTCTGCCTTGCGGTCGGCTATTTTTGCACGGAAATCTGCAATGCGGGCTTCAGGGCTGTTGGCTGTTTCACCACGTGCTTTCTTTTCAGAGTCGCATCCGGCTTCACCGGTTCCGTGTTTCTCGGCAGCCTGTGCTTTGAGTTGCGCTTCCCAGTTCTGGAGGTAGGCTTCGTCAATGCGTTGTTCTTTCAGTGTTCCGGTAACACGAACGATGGAGTTCACGCATTTAGGATCGAATGCTCCCAAAGTGCCCGCTTCTACACGGATCACTTGGGTATCGTCGCTACCCATCAGGAAGATTTTCTTTGCGCCATGTTTGCAGGTATGTGTGCAGACGCCTTCAATGGTCACTTCTTGTCCTGCAAGGCTTTCGGCATTGGCAAGGAGAGAGTCGATTTCCAAAGCGGAAGATGCAGACTATTCTGTAGTTGCTTCTGATGCGCTTTTCTGTTGTTTGTTACCACATGAAGTTCCGATAAAAGTCATTGCCACGATGGCAATTGCGATTGTTAGCTTTTTTGTTTTCATTATTATTGCTTCGTTTTTATATAGTTTGTAATCTGTTTTTCGTTTGTTTATAGCTTATAATAGTTCACCTTACGGGCGAGAAGTTTCAAACCCTGCTTGAAACTTTTAGTTTCACGGCATGTAATACATATTAGCCTTTTAGTTGGAAGCTTGATCCTTTACACAACGAAGTTGCTGACCCGATTTAATGCTGATATAAGGAACGTTGACGCGTCCTTCCGGATAGGTTTTTGTAAATGTTGTCATTTGAGCGAAGAACTGAATATCTGTTAGTAATGTAGGATCGGTGGTAGAATATTTTGGTTTATAACATGTTGAGGACATGATGTATGTCAGAGCTGGTTGATCTGCATATTTGGCCAGAATTTCTTCAGTTGTATTACCTGAATAGACTCTTGTTAATTGGTATGCGGGTGTAGCTGTAAAATTGCTTTGCATTCTCACGCCTGATAAAACATAATTCCAGCCAGCAGTATTATATTTGCTTATATTTCCTCCTCCATAATTTTCGTCATAGAAAAGGGCGTTTTCATTTTTTTTATTCCCTGTTTCGCCCACTGCTGCATTAGAAAGGCCACAAAGATTGAGAAATTCTTCACGTGTCGGGATATGCCAACCTTCAGGGCAAATACCTTGAGCTCCTTCAAACTCATAGCAGTTCTCTTCCGTCACTTCTTTGCTGCCAAGTGCGATATACATATCATAGAAATAACCTAATTTCTTAATAGAAGCTTCGTCTGTTAACGCTTCTGCTCCGTCGGCTACAGCTTTAGTGTTACCGTCCTCTACAATCAATTTGTACGGATACCAAATATGAGAATCTGCTGTCGGATCACTTGACGGCGTATATCCTTCCGGCACATATCGTAATGGTTCTGCCATCCAAGTCGTTCCGTTAGCAAGTTTAATTGTTTTATAAGTCTCTCCATAATAGACAAAATATCCATCATGTTCCTCAAAATTAGTATCACCTGGTGTTTCGTCTTCTTTCGGTAATTTTTCATCATCACTACAAGATGCAAAGAGTGCTGCTGCGAGCATAAACATTAAGTACTTTTTCATGTTCTGATAAATTTAGTTTATATAATTATATTGATTCATTTAAAATGTATATCCTAGTTTGATGGTTTCACTCCACCGATTCGCTCCTACTATGCATTTAAGGTTGAAGCCATGTGTATATTCGGTTTGGATTTCCGCATACATTCCTCGATAAAACTTGTATCGGAGTCCAACTTCAAACGTTAGTCGGGGGGCTGTTGCGTATTCGTTCTGTAGATTATAATAGTCTGTCAATCGGTACGGAGGTTCACCCGCCTCTGATTCGGTTTTAACTGTTTTACTCTTCTCCGTATAATCTCCAACAGAGAAAACACCGGAAGTTTTCAGATCAAACAGTTGGGTGTGGAATGTGCCGGCAAGGTAGATACGCCCACATGTCATAGTCTGTGAAACGGAGTAGGGGAACATTTGTGTCGTCAGACTTTTGAATGATGACACATTCGCACCAAAACATAGTTCTCTCTGGGAATTTATAAATTCATATTCGGATTGGACAGAAAAGACACTTCTTTCAAAAATGCGGTTAGAGCCATAAACATGAGTAGTCGTTATTCCGTTGGAAGTTTCCCGACCTAATACATTTTCATTATTAAACTGGCGTGACCAAGTCAAATTTAACCGTAGGAAGTGTGCTGCATTTCCTTTTGAGAAACGATAGCTCAAGTGTGAAGTGACCCGATTGGTCGGGAATTTGAACCAGATGCTTTCCTTTTCTCCAGCAGAACCTGATGAATGGCTGTATTCCACATCTACATAAAAGGCCTTCCATTGGAATTGAACGGCTGCTCCGTGAGATAGTTCTTTAATAGGAAATCCATTAATACCCGATTCATTCAGATGAATTCCGCTGCCTTCCCATGTCTCATACGCACCGTACATTAGTCCTTTGTCCAAGAAGGCATAGTACGATGTAGCAGCGGTGCCGATTTCTTCTGCTTTGACCGATTCACTGTTTTTGCCAAAAATGTAAGAGAATCCTATGGCATAGTCATCCGAATGGTACATTATACTTGGAGCTACTTTTAAGTCTAGTCTATAATTGGTATGCCGCAGATCTTTGCGTTTCGAGTAGTTGGCGGAGGTAAAGTCTATTTTTCCGCCTATGCGCCAACAGGGGGCAATGTCTTTGGCTATACCTCCCATGAAAGCATAAGTCTGTAAATCTTTCCGGCCGGGAGTAAATTCCAGTATGTCTACCGGGTAGAATCCCGGATGAATGAACATGGAACCACTCATATTTCTACCGGAAGTGTGATCAAACGAAAATGAACCTGTCAGAGAATAGCTTTTTAGATGTGTGATAGACTTTGCTATTGCACCTGCGTTCCATAACTTATCAGCTTCGTAATAATTGTGGAAATCGCCATGATTATTCCTGCCATATAGTTCAGCATAGGAAACGGTGTACTGTCCACCATTATTCCGGTAACGTTTGCTCCGGCATTCCAAGGATTACGTCGTTCCACAATATCGTAAGATTGTGCCGAGACTGTGGATGCCATGTACAAGAAAATACAGGTTATATATATTCGTTTCATATTACTCATGCAGGGATTGTTTTTCTCTTTCATAAAAGTCCGAGGAAGAGTTGTTGGTATCTTCCAGTATTTCATAGCCTGCTTCACGAGAGGCTTCTTCATCGGTATGACGGTACAGGGTCCGTCCGTCATATAGCGCACTTTGAGTAACATAACCCGCATCGACAGAAGGCGGCATACGTTTCATATTATTGGAAGAACCTCCATAGTATATTTCTACTGCGTCTAATACCCAGTTGATCGGTACTTTAACAATCCTGTCTACTGTGCTTCCGGGTTTTTGAATAACATTGTCTGCCTGAGATACAAAATCTTGTATGGTAGTGTCTTTTGCCTTAAACAAGACAGTGGCAGGAGAAAATACAGAGAAAGTATAAGCATTTGCCTGTCCTGTTTTTATCACAACATTCAGATAATGGTCTGGCGTTATCTGGTCGCCCGGTGCCGGGTGATACAATGTATTCCAGAAATATACGGGATTATAACAAACGAAATATCCGGGTTTGTTCAGATTGACCGATTGGATGTATTGCGCTGCGTGGTCGATAGCTCCGCAGATAACAACTACGGCATCTTCGCCAGGAGCCAGAGGGAAGGTCTGTCCCGTACCCCCAAACTGCCAGACACACTGTGCCACAGGTAAAAAGTCCGGAAATATGGTAGCTCCAGTCGATTCATCCTGTGTTACCCATACGTTGGTTGCCTGCGAGTTATAAGGATCGAGTGAGCCGAAACATAAACCATCGAGATATTGTGTCTCGGAGGTGTTGTTGTGTAGAATCATATATTTGTCTGACTGATAGTTCCCTTCAAACGGTAGCTTGGTGCATCCCCCGCAATAAATCTCCTTGATAACAATGTCACCGGATCTGGAGTGCACCAGTGGGAGATTAAGGGCGAGGTCTCCATTCACAAGTTTCACCTTGTCTGCCAATCCGTTGAAGATATCCTGCTCTGCTTTATCACTTATCTGAATGCGGTATATGCCTTTGGTCAGACTGAAACGGACTGTTCCGTTTTTATCTGTTTTTGACGTATACGAATTCCCCCGGTCTATATCTTCGATTTTTACGGTAACTCCTTCTCGGAGATAATTCGAGTATTCGTTCGGATATACTGCATTTACTTGAAGCGTATGCAGTTGGTTATCGTAAGGGTTGTCCTTGTCAATGTTTGTACAACTTCCTGTTGTGAGGAATGTCATCAGTAATAATATGTATGCTAGTTGCTTCATTGTTCTAGAATTTTATGCGGCAAGTTAATCCATAGTAAAAATCCGGAGTAAAAATGGCGCTTACTCCTGTTGCGTAAGAGGTTACATACTTCCGTGAATTCGTGAAGTTGATCGCATTGAGAGCGAGCGAGACATGATCGCCTATTTCTTTGGTTATATTGATATTGGCGGAGAAATAGGGATCGTATCCGTCCGCAGCGAATGTGTAGGCATTGCCCGATTTGCGTATCAGGTTTGCAAATGCAGAATTCTGAGCTTCTTTTTCGGTAAAGGGGCGTATCTCATTATTGAGATCAAGGTATGCTACCGGATAAATCGCTGTATACGAATTGCCGTCGTAAATACTACCTCCTGTTCCTGCATTGCTATTATCACTTACGTTGAAAGCATACTCTTTACCGTTGTATTCGGACAGGTTCTGTGACCGTTTTAATAGAGAGGCCTCCAGCCGGAATGATATAATCAATCTGGCTTTTGGGATACGAGTTATTGCCGTTATATTGGCGTCCAGAGAATGAGTACGTTTGCCGTTAGCTGTTGTCGATGAATTATCTCCGTTGGCATAGATACCTACATATTGGTAGGAACGATTTGGGATACCGGTATGTGACCACCCTGTCTGATAGTAGTAAGACAACGAATTATCTACATATTTCATATAATCATAGCTGGCATCCAGTCGCAATTGCGTACGAATAGGAGTTATTTCTGGAAAATCGACAATCATTTCCACTCCCCGGTGCTTGATATCCGGTCCGTTGTCCGGTGAAACGGTATTGACAAAAGTACGGTTCGTTACTTTTACGTCCATAGGTACCCACTCCTCCGATTCATTTCCGCGTATATACACCATTCCTGTTTGGTTGTTTATGTTAATTTGCGGATTGGCAGGCATGCTGAATCCGTCCGATAATTGCAGAACATCATAAGAAAACGGAGTATAGGCATTGGTATATTTGTAAGGATTTTTAGTACGGTTGAAATAACCAACCAATGATATCTTGGTCTTTGCGATTTCGATATCGACTCCCAATTCTGCGTTTTGATTCCGTTGCCAACGCAAGTTTTTATTATGTAAGAGTACGTATGGTTGGCTGTAATAGACGTAGGATGATTCGTTATTGTTATAAGAAACACCAAAAGTTTGTATGTCACGATACTCCTGTCTGGGATAAAGAATGTAATAAGACGGCAGTTTCTCGGTAACTCCCCATCCACCACGGATTGATATATTCCGGTTCAACTGCCATTTGGCGTTGAAACGTGGTGAAAACGTATTCAGGTTTTTATATTCTGTTCCACTGATGAAAATCTTTTCCCAGCGTATACCTGCCATAAGTTTTAGTGTAGTGCTTCCGAGAGGTACTGTCAGATTCTCTTCAGCATAAAGTGAAACATTATGCATATACGGATAAGTAGTGTACGGACGTGGGCGATATCCGTTAGGGGCTAATGACGGGTTTAGGTAGTATTCCCCTTCTCCTATATTCCCTGTTGACTTCCACTGAATACCTGCTATCAGATTGCTGTTCACCTTTTTAAAACGTCGGTTCCATTCGTATTTTAGGGAAGCGGCATAATCCAGTTCTTTTGAATCTATAATTTGGTCAGCGAAATACGAATAAGGCAGTTTATCGGCAAGGAAATAACCTTCTTGTTCAGCATGCACAGCAGGTTGTTCAGACGCATACGTGTAGGGAGTATGTGCGTGTGACTTGTTATCATTGTAATGGAGGGATGCATCAAATTTCAGATTGGTAATCCATGACTTGTTGAGCAACCAGCTTAAGGATGTATTTGCCCGGAAAACGTTATCCCTTACTTTTGTATATTCTCCGGTATAGGCATCGGGATCATCCTTGGTGTTCATACCTCCGATGTTTCCAGTGAAACCAATATTAAATCTGAAAATGTTCCGGAATGTATTATTATAGTTTGCAGAGAATCCTCTTCGTGTGTAGGAAGTGTAGGGTGATGATAATTTCCGGGTGGCTTTTGTCCACTCGCCACTGATATTAATGGTACCTTTGTCATTTCCCAGATCCAGTCCTTTTGAAAATGAAAACTGCTCTGTGCGGGGATTAATGGCCAATAAGATTTCCCAAGGTGTTTTTCCTTTTTTTGTCCGGATATTGACCATGCCACTGTTCAAATCTCCATACTCTGCTGAAGGTACACCTGTTATGACTTCTACCGATTCTATATTTGTAACGGCAATACTCCGTGTATCAATTCCGCTCATATTACCGAAAGATGCATTGTTTCCTATGCGTATACCGTCTACAGCTACTGCCGTTCCGAAAGTAGCGTTACCAACGGTTGAACCTCCGTCTCTTAGTGAAAATACATTATTGGTAGTCAGATCCGGGACTTTCGTCTTTCCTCCCGGAAGAAGGGCAGATATGTCGCTGACGTTAGATACTTGAAGGTGTTCCAAAGCATTGCTACCAATGATGAGAGTCGTATTCAACTCACTTTTGGGAGCTTGTGCTGTTATTACTACATCATCTAGCGCAAGGGTATTTTCTTTGAGTTGTATCGTTATATCTTTGATGCTGCTACGGATATTAACCAGAATTGTTGTTGTGACGTAACCGAGAAAGGAAACTTCCAGATTACATTTTCCTTCCCGAACTCCTTGTATTGTGAAATCCCCGTTCTGATTGGATACAGCCCATAAATAGGTACCTTTGATAATAATGGATGCTCCTGGTAATGGATTGTTTGTCTTTTCTTCAGTAATGCGACCGGAGATTGTATAGGTACCCGGATTGGCTGTGGCTTTAAATACAATAAAAAAGAGAAGCCCAAAGAACGCTATGTTTAGTCGAAAATATCCCATATACAAATTTTGTGCAAAGTTCTCTAAATGTATAATATAGAGCAATCACAATAAATGACTATTTTTAGGTATTCGATACCTAGAAATAGTGAAGGGAGTTCTCGCCTGTTAGTCGAAAAATGGTTTATGATATAATAAATAGGTATATATAAAGGACGTGACCGACTTGTATTACGACGATTGTCGTATAGCAAGCCGGTCACTTATTCTGTTTTATTTATATGCTTCTCTTGAAGACTAGATATTTTTTACTTTAATCAGATATTCGGCAATCTGAACAGCGTTCAGGGCAGCCCCCTTCTTGATCTGGTCACCTACAATCCAGAAAGTCAATCCCTTTTCGTTTGTCAGGTCTTTGCGGATACGGCCTACATATACCGGGTCTTTACCTGCCAGGAACAACGGCATCGGGTATTCTTTTTCGGCAGGATTGTCCTGCAGAACCAGACCTTCACCGTTAGCGAATGCTTCACGAGCCTCTTCTACGGAAATCGGACGTTCAGTTTCTACCCAAATACTTTCAGAGTGAGCACGTAATGCGGGAACACGTACACAAGTTGCACTAACTTTTACGTCAGAATGCATGATCTTGCGTGTTTCATTATACATCTTCATCTCTTCTTTCGTATAACCGTTTTCTGTAAACACGTCGATCTGCGGAATCAGGTTGAAAGCCAACTGATAGGCAAACTTCTCTACAGTCACAGGTTCGTTTGCCAATACCTGACGATATTGTTCGTACAATTCGTCCATGGCAGCGGCACCCGCACCACTTGCTGCCTGATAGGTAGACACGTGCACGGTTTTTATATGAGAAAGCTGTTCGATGGCTTTCAGTGCAACTACCATCTGGATAGTTGTACAGTTAGGATTGGCAATGACGCCACGCGGGCGCTCCAACGCATCTGCGGCATTTACTTCGGGCACTACCAAAGGCACATCAGCGTCCATACGGAAAGCGCTGGAGTTGTCGATCATCACAGCACCGTATTTGGTGATTGTTTTCTCGAACTCCTTGGATGTTCCTGCACCGGCAGAAGTGAAAGCAATGTCTACTCCTTTAAAGTCATCGTTGTGTTGTAAGAGTTTGACCTCGATCTGTTTACCGCGGAAAGTATAGGTTGTTCCGGCACTGCGTTTAGAACCGAACAAAACTAACTCGTCCATCGGGAAATTTCTCTCATCGAGCACGCGCAGGAATTCCTGTCCTACGGCTCCGCTTACGCCAACAATAGCTACTTTCATCTTTTTCTTTTGTTAAATGTGAATAATGTGGTTAATCGCTGCAAAATTAGAACATTTTATCATATAATCAGCATTTTGGAGATACTTCTTCACATTTTATCAGTTCCCATCCTTTAAATTGGAGCAAAATGCAATGCAATGCAGTCCCTTCACTGATAGTTGTTACCTTTTTATCCCGGCTATATTGTTTTAGTTGCCTTCTGCCTTCTTCCGCTTGTTCTTCCAGTTCCTTATCGGTGGCGGTGCGCGGGAGGTATTTTAATTCTAGAATATAACTGTGCGCCGTGTCCGGGTAGCGGGATTTGTCCGGCAGGAGGAAAAAGTCACAATATCCGTAATTCATCTCCAATTCCGGCTGAACCAGATAATAAGAAGCAAGAGCAAGGTATGCTTTGAAGAAACCTTGCAAATTGTGTTCTCCCTCGATGGCATCGCGGATGGCGGAGTTTTCTTTATAGGCAAGGGCTATGTACTCAAACAGAGGGCGCCATTGTCCGTCGAAGGCCATGTCGTCAATTAAATCTTTTAAGTGAGGCAAGAATACTTCCTTACGCTGCTGGTAGTATTCCCGAAGGAATCCGAAATACTGCTCACGGACGCAATTGTTAGGAATGCACATCACAATACGGTCTCCACGTGTGCCGCACATTGTAAGCAGTCCATAATAATAAAGCAGGCTGCGGAAATTGTCTGTTTCAACAATCTTCTCTGCCGGGAAGGAGGTGTGGAGGTTTACCAGTATCTCTCCTTTGGCAGCTATCTCTTCAATCGTACTCATGCGGTCTCCTCCCGATACATTCTCATGATCGAGGCGTGCCAGCATTTTCAATTTGCTGTAGTCCGTACGGATATTCTTGTCGACCAATTCTTCCGGAGATGCGTCGAAATTAACCCGGTGACGCAAATAATATAGTGTCATGTCGCAATTGAACATTCTCGGATCGGTCTTCAAGCTGGCTTTGGCAAAGCAGTAATTGTCATACCACGGTTTCATTTCATTAATCATGGCATCTATATCTCCTTTCAGCATACCTTCTTTCTGATAATAGCCGAACATCTCCCGTACATCTGTTTCACTAAATCCCATCATCATATTGAAATGTGGGTCCACACTGATATTCCAGTCTATGTTGTATCCGCTGGATAAGTCGTCCAGCGTGACAGGACTTACCCCCATCAGGAAGATGCGTTCGAACATACCCTTGAACTGCTTGAAGTATTCCCGGTAGAAGCTGCTGGCGTGGGTCAGGTCGCGGAAAAGGTTTTTCCCCTGTTCACTCAGGATGACATTCGTAAAGTTGTCATATTCATCAATGATGAGGTAGAGCAAATGTCCCAGGCGGCGGGCGGTGGCTTCCAGCCAATGTAGCTTTGTAGCGGCTTCGGTAGAAGCGATGATTTGCTCCAGTTCCTTCTCGCCTTGGTAGTATTCACGGTAAGTACTGAAGAAGTCGTTCAACTGTATGCAGCAATAATTGTTGAAGTTGTCTTCCAGACTTCCACGTCCCAGGTTTGCTTTGGAAAAGTCAAAATAGAGCACCTGGTAGATTCCCTGAAGCGGGGTGGGGTGCTTACCGATCCATAGATTGCCGAACCGTTCTTCAAAACGATCTTTCTGTGAAATATCGTAATAGGCACGCATCATGGTGAGAAATACACTCTTGCCGAACCGTCGGGGACGAATAAGGAAAAGGTAGTTTGCTATTTCTTCTATCTGGGGAATGAAATGCGTTTTATCTACATAATAATAATTTTGGTCTATCAGCCTGCTGAAGTCCGATATGCCGTATGGGATTCCTTTTGCCATAATGCGTTTATTTTATTGGGATGGATGCAAAGTTAAGTTTTCTTTTTATCTCCAACAACTATCCTTCTGCAATTGTTGCTATTATTCCTATTAAATAAACAGGAGGATGAGATTTATAATACCTGCATTGTGATTCTGCGAACTTTTTTGTTCCTTTGCGTAGAAATCCTAAAACCACGGACCTATGAACCTGTTTGAATTCAATTTAGCGTTACCGATAACCGATCCGACTTGGGTGTTTTTTCTGGTGCTAATTATCATTCTCTTTGCTCCGATGATTCTGGGGCGCCTTCATATACCTCATATTATCGGTATGATTCTGGCCGGTGTGCTGATCGGCGAACACGGATTCCATGTGCTCGACCGTGACAGCAGCTTCGAGCTGTTTGGTAAAGTGGGGCTTTACTATATCATGTTCCTTGCCGGACTCGAAATGGACATGGAGGACTTCAAGAAAAACCGGATGAAGAGCGTTGTCTTCGGCTTGCTTACTTTCCTGATTCCTATGGCGCTGGGTATATGGAGCAGTATGAGCATGCTGGGATACGGTTTCCTTACCGCAGTGCTGCTCGCCAGTATGTATGCTTCTCACACTTTGATTGCTTATCCTATTATCAGCCGTTACGGATTATCCCGTCTGCGCAGTGTCAATATTACTATCGGTGGTACGGCCATTACGGTCACTCTTGCCCTTATCATCCTTGCCGTTATTGGCGGAATGTTTAAAGGCACCGTCGATGGTCTGTTCTGGGTGTTCCTCGTTGCGAAAGTAGCCTTCCTTGGTTTCCTTATTATCTTCTTTTTCCCCCGCATCGGCCGCTGGTTTTTCCGGAAGTATGACGATAGCGTGATGCAGTTCGTGTTCGTGCTGGCGATGGTTTTCCTCGGAGGCGGACTGATGGAGTTTGTAGGAATGGAAGGAATTTTGGGAGCTTTCCTTGCCGGATTGGTCCTGAACCGCTTGATTCCTCATGTCTCTCCGCTGATGAACCGTCTGGAATTTGTGGGAAATGCCTTGTTCATTCCTTACTTTCTGATCGGTGTCGGTATGATTATCGATGTCAGAAGCCTGTTTACGGGGGGCGAAGCATTGAAAGTGGCGGTAGTCATGACAGTGGTAGCTACTTTCAGCAAATGGCTTGCCGCATGGATCACGCAGAAGATTTACCGTATGCAGCCCAATGAACGCAGCATGATCTTCGGACTCAGTAATGCACAAGCGGCGGCTACGCTGGCAGCGGTGCTGATCGGGCACGAAATTATCATGGAAAACGGAGAGCGTCTGCTCAATGATGACGTACTGAACGGTACGGTCGTGATGATCCTTTTCACCTGTGTTATCAGTTCGCTGGTAACGGAACGTTCCGCCCGCCGGTTTGCACTGAACGAAGATGCGCAGCCCGAAGATAAGGGAGCGAAGAAAGCGATGGAGCAGATTCTGATTCCGGTAGCTAATCCGGAAACGATTGAGAACCTGGTGAATCTCGCCCTGGTGATCAAGGATGCCAAGCAGAAGAATGGCATGATTGCCCTGAATGTGATTAATGACAATAACAGCTCGGAGAATAAGGAACTGCAAGGCAAGCGGAATCTCGAAAAAGCCGCCATGATTGCCGCCGCCGCCGATGTGCCGGTGACGATGGTAAGCCGCTACGATCTGAACATTGCTTCGGGGATTATACATACGATTAAGGAATATGAGGCTACGGATGTAGTGATCGGTCTGCACCGCAAGGCGAACATTGTCGATTCCTTCTTTGGCAACCTTGCCGAAAGCCTGCTGAAAGGTACTCACCGCGAAGTGATGATAGCCAAATTCCTGATGCCGGTCAATACGCTCCGCCGCATCATCATCGCCGTTCCGCCCAAAGCCGAATTTGAAACCGGTTTTTCCAAATGGGTAGAGCATTTCTGCCGGATGGGAAGCATTCTCGGCTGCCGTGTGCACTTCTTTGCCAATGAACGTACACTGATGCGTCTGCAACAACTGGTGAAGAAGAAATTCAGCGGTACCCCGACCGAATTTTCTCTGCTCGAAGAGTGGGGTGATCTTCTGCTGCTGACCGGACAGGTGAACTACGATCATTTATTCGTTGTCATCTCTGCCCGTCGGGGTTCTATCTCGTATGATCCGTCCTTTGAACGTCTGCCGGCACAGCTGAGCAAGTATTTCTCCAACAACAGTCTGATTATCCTGTACCCCGACCAGTTCGGTGATCCGCAGGAGATTGTGTCTTTCTCCGACCCGCGTGGTTACAACGAATCGCAGCATTATGAAAAGGTGGGCAAATGGTTTTATAAATGGTTTAAGAAAAGCTGATGGAAGAAAATAACTGGCAACAACGGACAGAACTCCTGTTGGGAGAAGAGAAAATGAAGCGCATCCGTGCTTCGCATGTATTGGTTGTCGGGCTGGGAGGCGTGGGGGCGTATGCTGCCGAAATGCTTTGCCGGGCTGGGGTAGGCAGGATGACGATTGTAGACGCGGATACCGTGCAGCCTACCAATATGAACCGTCAGCTTCCTGCCATGCACTCCACCCTGGGGATGCCGAAAGCGGAAGTGTTGGCGGCACGCTACAAAGACATCAATCCGGATATTGAACTGACCGTTTTACCCGTCTATCTGAAAGACGAGAACATCCCCGAACTGTTGGACTCCGCTAAGTTTGACTTCATAGTGGATGCCATCGATACGATCAGCCCCAAATGCTTTCTGATCTATGAAGCGATGAAGCGTCATATAAAGATTGTTTCCAGCATGGGCGCAGGCGCAAAGAGCGATATTACGCAGATTCGCTTTGCCGACCTTTGGGATACCTATCACTGCGGACTCAGCAAAGCGGTGCGGAAGCGTTTGCAGAAAATGAGAGTAAAGCGTAAACTTCCCGTCGTATTCAGTACCGAACAGGCGGACCCGAAAGCGGTATTGCTCACGGATGACGAACGGAATAAGAAATCGACCTGCGGAACGGTCAGCTATATGCCGGCAGTCTTCGGCTGCTATCTGGCGGAATATGTCATTAAACGAATCTAAGAAGCTATTATGATAAAATTAGAAGGAATAACCAAGAGTTTTGGTTCTTTGCAGGTGCTGAAAGGCATTGACCTGGAAATCAATAAAGGTGAGATCGTCAGTATCGTAGGACCTAGCGGAGCCGGAAAAACGACTCTCTTACAGATCATGGGAACGCTTGACGAACCGGATGCGGGCACGGTGGCGATTGACGGAACGGTAGTCAGCCGGATGAAGGAGAAAGAACTGTCCGCTTTCCGCAATAAGAATATCGGTTTTGTGTTTCAGTTTCATCAGCTTCTGCCGGAGTTTACCGCGTTGGAGAATGTGATGATCCCCGCATTTATCGCCGGAGTATCGTCTAAGGAAGCAAACGAACGTGCTATGGAGATACTGGCTTTCATGGGACTCACCGACCGTGCTTCCCATAAGCCGAACGAACTGTCGGGAGGAGAGAAGCAACGGGTGGCCGTAGCACGTGCATTGATTAACCATCCGGCAGTCATCCTTGCGGACGAACCTTCCGGAAGTCTCGATACACATAATAAAGAAGATTTACACCAATTGTTCTTCGACCTGAGGGACCGGTTGGGACAGACTTTCGTCATCGTTACCCATGATGAAGGACTGGCCAAAATCACCGATAGAACGGTACATATGGTGGATGGCACAATTAAAAAAGATTAATAAGGAAACCAAACTTCTAAAAATGGATACCAAATCACTAGAAGATTGTGTGAGTTCAATCTTTTAGCTATATATTTATAGTCGCTTCTCTACGTAAGTCTGTGAAGATGTCAGTAGAGTGTTTGTTTTGTTTGTGTGTGATGCATTCTTGTCTGGTGTGATAGGAATGCATCTTTTTTTATATATCACAACAAATACGGTTCTAGTCGTAACAAACATAAGGCGCCATTCGTTCGAAATCTGCGGGTGTGAATTCCTCGTAAAGCATCAGTTGTTTCAAGTCTCTTACTTTCCCCTTCTTCTTCCGGTACTCTGCAATGACCTTGGCTTGATAATAGCTGATGTACGGATGATGCATCATTCGCTCTACACTTGCCTTATTGATGTTGATCCGGTGAATCTTTCCGGCATCCACGGAGAACCACGAACGGAGCTTTTCCGCTTTTAACCGAATCTCCCCTAACTGTTCTATCTGATAGAATCCTCCCAATAACCGGCGATGGTTTACAATCGATCGGGCAATCCGGCTTCCGATCCCCGGAATCTTTTTAAGTTCGGTGGTATCCGCCTGATTAAGGTCGATGATAGTGCCCGGCGGGTATTTCATTAAAGTATCATATGGTGCAGTCGCTTGTACTACTAATATCCGGCTGGTATCTTGAAGGACCGGTGTTTCGGCAATGCGTATATACGGTTGAAGAGTCCGGTATTGTTCTTCCGTCAGCCCGTATATTTTCCGAAAGTCTTCCGGACGTCGGAATCTGCCTTGCTTTCTGCGGTATCGCAGAATATTACCTGCCATCCAGGGAGGCAAGCCGAGACTGAGGAAAGTGGCGGAGTCGGCGGTATTCGGATCGAACGCTGCCGGTCTGATTTCTTTTTTCGGATAGGCGGGCGATGAATACTTGCCTCTGTAAACTGGATATTTCTTGTCCTGCTTTGCTTCTTTTATGGAAGAGATAAATTCATTATATTCCTTTTCGGATTTCGCCTGTTCAGTCGGGTCGGTTTTCTCCGGTCCGGAGAAAGCTTGCAAGAGTGCGGGGATTGTGTATGCCCCTATAACAAGAACGACAAGGACGATAATGCCTTGTCGTTCGGTTTTAGTAAAATAAAAAAAGTCTTTCCACATTATAGTTTGATAAGTCCCAACTCATTGATAAAGATCAGAGAGATGGCAATCGGTGCAATATATCTTAATATAAAGATGATCAGTTTGTATACGGGAACTTTCAGCGAACCGTCATTGGTGATCTCCGACCAGACGATTTTCTTGTCGAGATACCATCCGGTAAAGATGGAAATGCACAGACCGCCGAGTGTCAGCATGATCTTAGCCGTGACAAAGTCGAATAAGTCAAAGATTCCCAATCCGAAGATGGTGAATCCTTTCATCACTCCGAGCGACAAAGAACAAAGGATACCTAAGAAGATACATCCTCCGGTCACCAGTCTGGCTGCCTTGCCGCGTGTGAAGTTGAATTCTTCGTGCAGATAAGCGGTGACCACTTCGTGCAGGGAAATGGTGGAAGTCAGTGCTGCCATGGCAAGCAATACGTAGAACATGACGGAGAAGATATAGGCCAATATCGGTACTCCGCTGAATGCCTGCTGGAATACATTGGGCAGTGTGATAAAGATAAGGCTCGGACCCGCGTCCGGTTGTATCCCTACAGAGAATGCGGCCGGAAAGATAATGAAGCCTGCCAATACTGCTACAAACGTGTCTATAATCCCTACGCTGAATGCTGTCTTGGTCAGATTGGTTTCTTTGCTGAAATAAGAAGCGTAGGTGCAGAGACATCCCATCCCCAGACTAAGGGAGAAGAAAGCCTGTCCCATCGCACTCAGAAATACATTTCCGTCCACCTTGCTGAAATCCGGTTTCAGCAGAAACTCGATACCCGCACCAGCTCCCGGCAGGGTAACCGAACAGATTACAAGTATCAATATAATAATGAACAGAGTTGGCATCATGATCTTGGAAGATTTCTCGATACCTTTCTCCACGCCTTTGACAATAATAAAATGAGTAACCAACAGAAACAGAACCAACCACAAGACCGGTCGCCACGGACTGCTGGAGAACTGCTGGAAGGAAGAGATGAATTCTGTGGGAGTCTTACCCGTAAAGCCGTTCGTAAGAGCTTCATACACATACTCCAGCGTCCATCCTGCCACTACGGAATAATAACTGAGAATCAGAAAAGCTGCGAGGACTCCCATGCGTCCCACCCAGCGCCAATGAGTGCCGGGAGCTAATTTCTGATAGGCTCCCGCTGTATTTGCCCTCGAACGGCGTCCGATCAGGAATTCGGCAATCAAAATGGGAAGTCCCAAAAGAAAAACGCATCCTAAATAGATCAGTATAAAGGCTGCGCCACCGTGATTACCCGTTTCATAGGGAAATCTCCAGATGTTTCCCAATCCTACTGCCGAGCCGGCGGAAGCAAGTATTACGCCTAATTTACTTCCGAAGTTCGCTCTATCAATTTTCGTCATAAATCTTGTTTTGTCTTACAAATCGTTATAAAATGTACGTATTAAAATGCAAATATAGAAAATGATAGTTATATTTGTACCGGAATCGTAATTTTATTTAGATATGCTATCTTATATTAAGAAATATCCTATTTCACTTTTTATCATCTTAACTGTGATTTATCTGTCTTTCTTCAAACCTCCTAAAACGGACTTGAATGAAATCCCTAACTTAGATAAATTAGTTCACATCTGTATGTACTTTGGTATGTCAGGTATGTTATGGCTGGAATTTCTGCGGGCGCATCGTCGTGATGACGCACCGTTATGGCACGCATGGGTAGGGGCATTCCTCTGTCCCATACTGTTCAGCGGCTGTGTGGAATTGCTGCAAGAATATTGCACGACTTATCGGGGAGGAGACTGGCTGGACTTTGCCGCCAACTCGGTGGGTGCCATCCTTGCCAGTTTAGTGGCTTATTATGTGGTTCGTCCGCGAATGATGAGAAGGGAATAGAAGACTGTAGTAATGCATAATCATACTCATGCCAATGAGAAAAAATTCTCATAGGCATGAGTATTTTTTCTCATCGTGGTGAGAATTTTTTCTCAAAGGCATGAGAATACTTTGAGAAATTAACAGCGATATTATAGATAATCTACAACCGAACTGAGCTTAATTCCGTTGGACCCTTTGATCAGGATAGTGTATCCTTTCGGCTTGTCGGCTTCCAGTTCCTTTATTACTTCCTGTACGTTGGGATAGGTTTGGAAGGAGTGCTCTGCTGCTGCAAACTGATCTCCTACCAGCCATACTTTTTCGAACGCGCATTCTTTGAGGTAGTCTGCTATCTTCTGATGTTCGGCAGCGCTTTCGGCACCCAGTTCGCGCATATCACCAAGGATGAGCATTTTGTGAGGAACTTCCATGTTGCGGAAGTTCTGTAAGGCAGCCATCATGCTGGTCGGATTGGCGTTGTATGCGTCGATGATCAGTGTGTTATCGTCCGTTTTCTTTAGTTGCGAGCGATTGTTCTGTGGTGTATATCCGGATAAGGCTTCGTTGATCTTTGCATCTTCCACTCCGAAGAAGCGGCCGATGGTGATGGCAGCCAGTGCATTGGGGAAGTTGTATTCTCCGATCAGTTGCGTCTGAACCTGATAGGATTTACCATCCTTGCCCGCTTTCCATTCGAAAGTGAGATAAGGGGAGTTGCCGGTGATTCGTCCGTTTACGTAAAGGTCATCTTCGGTGCCGTAAGGGATCAGGTTCAGTCCTTCGGCAATGTTCATCAGATAAGCATTGTCGTGATGGATAAAGACGGTAGAACCTTCTTTCTTACGGAGAAAGTCATAAAGTTCTCCTTTGGTTTTTATCACACCTTCGAAAGAACCGAAGCCTTCCAAATGGGCTTTGCCTACATTGGTGATGATACCGCAGTCCGGCTCTGCGATTTCGCTGAGGAATTTGATTTCTCCCGGATGATTGGCGCCCATCTCGATGACGGCAAGGTCGTGTTCCGCTTTCAGGCGGAGCAGGGTAGAGGGCACGCCGATGTGGTTGTTCAGATTACCTAACGTATAAAGAATGTTGTGGCTCCGAGAGAGTACGGCGGAGATCAGTTCCTTCGTAGTCGTCTTGCCGTTGGTACCAGTGATACCGATTACTCGTGTACCTAGCTGGTGGCGGTGGTAATTGGCAAGCTGCTGCAATGTTTGCAGGCAGTCGTCTACGAGTATATATCGTTGATCGCCTTCAATCGCGTATTCGGATTCGTCGATGACAGCATAGGCGCAACCGGTTTCCAATGCTTTTCCGGCAAAAGCGTTTCCATTGAATGACTCGCCTTTCAGAGCGATAAACAGTGATCCTTCAGGACAGTTCCGACTATCGGTCGTCACTAATTGGCAATCCAGAAATATCTGGTAAAGAGCAGAAAGTTTCATAGCCTGAGCTTTTATTTTTAAATGTTGCAAAGATAGGCTATTCTTTCGGATTTGGTATCGGTCAGAAGCGTTTTTTACTCAGCATATACCAGAGGAAAAGTCAGCACCATCCGGCACCCCCCCGTATAGGATGAATCGATGTGGAGGCTGCCTCCTAACTTTTCGGCAATCGTCCGGCTGATCGACAGTCCGAGGCCCGTGCCCTGTGAGAAGGAGTTCATTTTGTAGAAGCGTTCGAATACTTTTTCCTGTTTCTCCTTAGGGATTCCTATACCGGTGTCGGTAACGCTGATCTCGAGTTTCTTTTCTGCTTCCAATACCGAATAAGTCAGTTCGATGCTGCCATGAGTCGTGAATTTGATCGCATTGTGTGCCAGATTGGCAAGTAACTGCGAAATGCGTTCCGGATTGCTGAGTATGATTAGTTTTTCCCTTTCCGGTTTGAAAAGGAATTCGACTGTGTCTTGTTTCTGCATTTTAGCTACTTCGATAGATAGCTGGCAGATCATATTGATATCCGTTTGGATATTTGTAGGGAGCTTGTTATATTGGTCGAGCTCCGACAATGCGAGCACATCGGTCACGAGTCGAAGCAGATCGTCCGTGTTGGCTTTGATGATGTTGACGAATTCTTTCGTTTCCTCATTGCCGTAGTGGTCACTTAATACTTGTGAGAAGCCTATGATCGAATTGAGCGGTGTCCGTATTTCGTGAGACATACTCTGAATAAAAGTCGTTTTCATCTGGCTGGTCGCTTCTGCCTGATCTCTGGCTTTGCGCAGTTCTTCTCTCGAATAAGTCAGTTCTTCGTTCTTATTTCTTAATTCACTTTCCGAGGCCTTCAGCCTCCGGTTCAGACGGCTTTCCCGATATAAGAACAAGAAGAGGATGGCTAACAGGATGATCAATGAAAAAATCAGCGTCGTTTTATTGCTCAACTCTTTTTCTTTTGTCCGAAGCATTAATTCCTTTTTCTCCGCATTGAGCTTTTCTACATTTAGCAGCGTGGCATATTCGCTGCTCGCCAGTTGTTCATTGGCTATTTTCAAAGAATCGTCTACTTCAATATACTTTTTCAGAAATTTCACCGCTTCATCCGGTCTGCCCATCTGTCTGTAGATTTCTCCTTTGAGGCGGTATTGTCCGCTGCTCATGGCGTACTCATTCAGCCGTTGCTCTTCGGCTTTCTGCTTCTCGACAGCTTCCAGTGCCTTGACGAACTGTTTGCTGCGCTGGTAGTAGAAAGCCTCTGTGCGGTAAAACCTTTTTTTGAGTGAGTCCAGCCTTTTGTCCTGGTCGAACAGTTCCCTGCATTCTTTCAGCATCTTCTCCGCTGCTGAGAAATCTTTAAATTCACTGTAATACTCTACGTATGTCAGCTTTGCCAGTATTTTATGGCTGGCGGAGTTGGCTGTTTTTACTGCTTTTTCCAGTGCTTCCAGCGCTGGTTCCGGCTGATGATGCGTAATGTAGTAATTGGCAAGTTGAGCGTAAGTATTACTGATGTTATAGTTTTCTAATTTGTATTTTTCGGTCAGTTCGATTTCTTTCACGCGCCATTCGGACGCCATGACATCAAAGTTCTTGATTGTGTAAATCTGCGACATGATGTTGTAGCAGTACATGAGTCCGGTCTTGTTGTCCTCGGCTTGTGCCTCTTTCAGCACTTTTTCGGCTTCATAGAGGGCGATGTTACTTCTTCCGGTTTTCAGGTAATATAGGATCAGCCGGTTGGCCCAGGCGAAATAGTAGTACTTGGACTGCTGTATTTCTTTAGCGAATTGTTTTACCTTATTGGTATAAAAAATGATGCTGTCTTCATTATTGGCCTGGTAATAATAATAGTCCAGCCGGGTGGAGAGAGCTACCGCCTGCATCCGCTGGTCGTTTTGTCCGCTAGCCATACGGAACAGCGTATCGGACATACTCAGCACGACCGGTTCCAGCAAATGTTCCTGGCAACGCTGATAGTAGGCATACAAAGAGGAATCAACGTTATAAACTTCAGCTTCTTTCTGGGCTTTTGCAGGAATAACGATGAACAAAAAAGAAACAAGGTATCCTAAGATAATTCGGAACAATCGGCTCATGGTATTCGTTTTCGGTAGTTCTATTGATTGCAAATATACGTTTATTTCCTAATTTTAATACGAATACTTGCTTTTTTTATCTACATTTGCAACAGTCTAACTGGAATATAATCAAGAATGAAATTGATCTCTCCAACTTATATAAATGTGAAAGGACGTCTGCTCGATCTTGCTACTCCGCAAGTGATGGGTATTCTCAATGTGACACCCGATTCTTTTTATTCCGGCAGCCGGATGCAGACGCAGGAGGAAATTGCAGCGAGGGCACGGCAGATCATCGATGAAGGAGCCTCTATCATTGATATCGGAGCTTACTCCTCGCGCCCGAACGCCGAACACATCACCGCCGAAGAAGAAATGAACCGCTTACGTACCGGACTGGAGATCGTAAACCGGAATCATCCGGATGCTATCGTTTCGGTCGATACTTTCCGGGCGGATGTAGCCGAACAGTGTGTGGAGGAGTATGGCGTAGCTATCGTCAATGATATCGCTGCCGGTGAGATGGACAACCGGATGTTTGAGACTGTGGCCCGCCTGGGAGTGCCTTATATCATGATGCACATGCAGGGAACTCCCCAAAATATGCAGAAAGAACCCCATTATGATAATTTGATGAAGGAAGTGTTCATGTACTTTGCTTGTAAGGTGCAACAACTTCGTGAATTGGGTCTGAAAGACATTATACTCGATCCGGGTTTTGGTTTTGGGAAGACACTGGAGCATAATTATGAGTTGATGGCTCATTTGGAAGAGTTCAGCATTTTCGAACTTCCACTGTTAGTCGGTGTTTCCCGGAAATCAATGATTTATAAACTATTGGGAGGAACTCCGCAGGATTCCTTGAATGGAACGACCGTACTGGATACCGTTGCGTTAATGAAAGGAGCTAACATTCTTCGGGTGCATGACGTGCGCGAAGCAGTGGAAGCCGTCCGGATTGTGGATAAACTGAGAACTGAGAGTGAATATGGCAAATGATAGAATGGCATTATCCGTTGGTGATACTCTCTTGTCGTTTGTGAATTAATAACTTGTAATAAGTAATAAGTACCGTGTTTTTTGACGTTGGCATAAAAGATTTTATCGATGTACTGCTGGTCGCCCTTCTGTTGTACTACACCTACAAACTGATGAAGGCCTCCGGCTCTATCAAGGTTTTTACCGGCATTCTGGTTTTTATCCTGATCTGGCTGGTGGTCACTCAGATTCTGGAGATGAAACTGCTGGGCTCCATATTCGATACCTTGATGAATGTGGGTGTGATTGCTTTGATCGTCCTTTTTCAGGATGAGATTCGTCGTTTCCTCTTGACGCTGGGCTCGCATCGGCATGTCAGTGCATTGGCGCATTTTTTCAGCGGGGCGAGGAAAGAAGCCTTGAAACATGATGATATCATGCCGGTGGTAATGGCTTGCCTGAGCATGGGAAAGCAGAAAGTAGGCGCATTGATTGTGATCGAGCATACCACTCCGCTGGATGAAGTGGTCCGTACGGGAGAAATTATAGATGCGGCTATCAGCCAGCGTCTGATTGAGAATATATTTTTTAAGAACAGTCCTCTGCACGACGGAGCAATGGTTATCAGCAAAAAACGGATCAAAGCCGCAGGCTGTATCCTGCCAGTCTCTCACGACCTGAACATCCCGAAAGAACTGGGCTTGCGTCACCGTGCGGCTATGGGCATCTCGCAGAAATCGGATGCGCACGCCATCATCGTCTCCGAAGAGACAGGAGCTATTTCTGTAGCTTATCGCGGACAATTCTATCTCCGTCTGAATGCCGAAGAACTGGAAAGTCTGCTGACAAAAGAAAACTGAAACTAAATATAAGTGAACATGGACAGACGAAATTTTCTAAAAACCGGAGGTATAGCTCTACTCGGATCATTGGCGACAGGTTCTGCTATGGCTCTGACTACCCCGGGTGCATTGGGCGGCGAAGGAGCTGACAAGAAAGCAGCAGTTGCTTTGGCTATGAATCATTTCGGAGTAAGCGAGGCAGACTTGAAGAAGGTGCTTGCCGCAGCATTGGAGAAAGGAGGCGATTATGCCGACCTTTTCTTTGAACACACGATATCCAACAGCATCCGCCTGATGGATGGTGCAGTGAACAACAGTTATTCGAATATTGACTATGGAGTCGGAGTCCGTGTACTGACTGGAGACCAGAGTGGCTATGCCTACGTGGAGAATATTACTGTGGAGGATATGCTGAAAGCTGCCCGTACTGCCGCCCGCATCGCTTCCGCCAACAAAGGCAACAAACCGCTGAATCTCACCGAAAAGGAACTGAAGAAGAACTATTATACCGTTGCTTCCCCGTGGGAGGAAGTCAGCCTGAAAGATAAGATGCCTTATCTGCAAAAACTGAACGACCGGATTTTCGCTTTGGACAAACGGGTACATAAAGTACAGGCAAGTCAGAGCGATACCACTTCGCATATCCTCTTCTGCAATTCGGAGGGAGTGATGTTCTACGATTACCGTCCGATGGTAACGCTGGGTGCCGTGTGCATCATGGAAGAAGACGGAAAGACGGAGAACGGCTACGCTGCCCGTGCTTACCGCAGAGGATTCGATTTCCTGTCGGACGAGGTAGTGGACGTAATCGCCCGCGAAGCGGTAGACCAGACTTCTCTTCTGTTCAAGGCTATCAAACCCAAAGGCGGTGAAATGCCTGTTGTCATGGGTGCCGGAGGATCGGGTATCTTGCTTCACGAGGCTATCGGACATACTTTTGAGGCGGACTTCAACCGGAAGAATGTTTCCATATTTGCCGATCAGCTGAATAAGAAAGTATGCAACGAACATATCAACGTGGTGGATGACGGTACGATTCCGTTCAATCGGGGTTCGGTGAATTTCGACGATGAAGGTGCCGAAGGACAGAAAACTTATCTGATTAAAGACGGAGTACTGACTAGTTATCTGCACGACCGTATCAGTGCAAAGCACTACGGAGTGGAACCAACCGGCAACGGACGTCGCGAATCGTTCCGCAATATGCCGATACCCCGTATGCGTGCTACATATATGGAAGCCGGAAATGTGAGTGAATCGGATATCATTTCTTCTGTAAAGAAGGGAATCTTTGTAGATAACTTTACGAACGGTCAGGTACAGATCGGCGCCGGAGACTTTACATTCTTTGTGAAGTCGGGCTACATGATCGAAGACGGTAAACTGACGCAACCGATCAAGGACATTAATATTATCGGTAACGGTCCGAAAGCTTTGGCGGATATCACGATGGTAGCTACCAATGCGAAGATCGACAACGGTACATGGACTTGCGGAAAAGACGGACAATCCTGTCCGGTGACTTGCGGTATGCCTTCAGCCCTGGTTAGCAAACTGACTGTCGGTGGAGAGAACTAGAAGTAAATGCTTACTTTAAAAAGACGAACCTATGATTACAGACGAAAATAAGAAACTGGCACAGTGGGCGATGGACTACGCCTTGAAGAATGGCTGCCAGGCAGCAAAAGTCCTTTTATACTCTTCTTCGAACACTTCTTTCGAACTGCGCGATGCGAAGATGGACAGATTGCAACAGGCATCGGAAGGCGGATTAAGCCTTTCCCTATATGTGGACGGACGTTATGGTAGTATCTCTACCAACCGCCTGAACCGGAAAGAGCTCGAAACATTTATCAAAAACGGAATAGACTCTACACGCTATCTGGCTAAAGATGAGGCGCGTGTATTGGCGGACCCTTCCCGTTACTATAAAGGTGGGAAACCGGACTTAAAGCTATATGATGCCAAGTTCGCATCCTTAAATCCGGACGATAAAATAGAGATGGCGAAAGCCGTAGCGGAAGAAGCACTAGGCAAGGACGAACGGATCATCTCTGTCGGTTCTTCCTATGGCGATGGCGAGGACTTTGCTTACCGCCTGATCAGCAATGGTTTCGAAGGAGAAACCAAAAGTACGTGGTACTCACTTTCTGCCGACATCACGATCAGAGGGGAAGGCGAGGCGCGTCCTTCTGCTTATTGGTATGAGTCGTCGCTTTATATGAACGATCTGATTAAGAAAGGAATCGGTCAGAAAGCGCTGGAACGTGTATTACGCAAACTGGGACAAAAGAAAGTACAGTCCGGCAAATATACGATGGTGGTCGATCCGATGAATTCCAGCCGTTTGCTAAGTCCGATGATCAGTGCGCTGAACGGCTCGGCTTTGCAACAGAAAAACTCATTCTTATTAAATAAATTGAATGAAAAGATAGCTAGTGACCGACTGACTTTGACGGACGAACCTCATTTGGTGAAAGCTTCCGGCGCCCGTTACTTCGACAACGAAGGTATTGCTACGGAACGTCGCTCCATCTTTGACAAGGGAGTACTGAATACCTATTTCATTGATACCTACAATGCTAAGAAGATGGGAGTCGATCCGACTATCAGCGGTTCATCTATTTTGGTCATGGAAACGGGAGATAAGAATCTGGATGGACTGATTGCCGGAGTGGAAAAAGGTATCCTCGTTACGGGCTTTAATGGTGGTAACAACAACAGTTCGACCGGAGATTTCTCTTATGGCATCGAAGGTTTCCTGATTGAGAATGGAAAACTGACGCAACCGGTATCCGAGATGAATGTTACCGGCAATCTGATTACCTTGTGGAACTCGTTGGTTGCAACTGGAAACGACCCGCGTCTGAACTCCTCCTGGCGTATCCCTTCACTGGTATTTGAGGGAGTCGATTTCAGCGGATTGTAGACACTGACTTTGAATAGACTTAAGTAATGGTCAGGAGATGATGGTCATAAAATGGACATCATCTCCTGACCATTACTGTAATATTACCCTCTGAATTTTATAAATATACCCTGCTATACCCCGTCTTCTGCCTAACTAATGCTTTATTAATTAACGTATTATCTGATTTTTGCTTACCTGTATTTATACCCCCTCTTTGTTTGCTAATTTGTGGGATGCTGTTTACTTTTGCCTGTGTCAAAATTGAATAGGATATAACTATTGAAAACTGATATACACACAAAAGTAAAAGCATGGGAATTATATATTTTGGATCGGGACTTATACTGCTAATCGCACTTTGGTATATTTGGGCAGTCAACAATTTGATCGCTAAGCGAAACAGGGTGAAGCAATGTCGTAGCGGTATTTGCGTGGCATTAAAGCAGCGAAATGACATGATACCTAATTTGGTGGCCGCTGTTAAGTCATATATGGGTCATGAAAATGAAATTCTTACCCGCATTACGGAACTTCGATCACATTCTTTCCATCCTTCACAGGAAGCCGAACAAATAAAAAGTGGCAATGAATTGTCCGGTCTGTTAACCAAATTACAGTTGTCGGTCGAGAATTACCCTGAACTGAAAGCGAATGAACAATTCCATCGCCTGCAAAACAGTATTGAGGACATGGAACTGCAACTGCAAGCCATCCGGCGTACCTATAATGATGCAGTAACAGACTACAATAATACTATCGAGATGTTTCCTTCTTCCGTTGTTGCCCGTCAGCAAGGTCATCATCAGGAAGAACTGATTGATATTCCCGAACCGGAACAACAGAATGTAAATGTCGCCGAACTTCTCAGATAATACGAATATGGACACAATTGATTTTAAGAAATTATCAGAACAGCTTCGTTCGGAGCTTTTACGGGTAAATGGCTGGAGAAAGGTGGTACGAACAGGAAGTATTGCAGTTTATCTTTTTGTATTCTGCTGGTTTATGTTTGTGTTGTTTGGCGGTGCGCTTGTATCTTATATAGGTCTTGAGAACTATATGCAGTTCACGCAGTATATAATACCTGTATTCATTGGATTTATAGTGGTCAACTTCGTTTTCACCCGCTGTATGACTAACTTTCAGGAACGGGAGTCGGAAGCTATGCAGCACATTATGTCTACTCTGTTTCCTACCGTTTATTTCTCGGCTTCCTCTCAGGTAGACAGCCGGGTATTGAGAGACAGCAAACTCTTTTCCGCCTCTTTTTCTGATCCGGCACTGGCAGCCAATACATATGGATATATTCAGTTTCCGCACGGCGAGCACTCTTTGCACGTGGCGGATATCGGTGTGTCTTACGGGCTGTTGAATAAGTTGCAGTACAATCCTGTATTGGGATATTTTGTCATGATCTACCGTTTTGTGCTTCGTCCGCTGTTTGCCTCGCGGCTGGATAGCAGTCCGCACAATTTTCGGGGTATGTTTGCCTGGTGTAAGATAGACAAGCGATTCAAAGGAAATATTATCATATTGCCCGACCACTTAGAACAAAAGATCGGATATCTGGCGAAGAATATCCAGGGGTTGAAGAAGCGCTATAGTGCCCGACTGGTGCAATTGGAAGATCAGGAGTTTGAGAACTATTTTGCCGTTTATGCCGATGATGAAGTAGAAGCACGTATGTTGCTCACTCCTGCGATGATGCGTCATATGACGGCGCTGCGCCAGACTTTCGGATGCGATATCATGCTTTCGTTCAGCAGAGGTACTTTCTACTATGCCGCCATGATGCCTTCCGGTTTTTTATGTGTGCATCCAAGTGCGTTGAATGACGGGAAGCTGCTTGAGGACATATATAATGATATCAGCCTGTCCTGCAAAGTGGCAGAGGAATTAAGATTGAATTAGTATTAACAATAAAACAAAAACACTATTTATGACAGACATGAGTTGGATGCCTTGGGTCGTAGGCGGAGTAATGGTCCTTTCTTTTCTTTATATGAAGGTATGGCCATTTGTCCGTACTATTATAAGAACTTTTCGGGGGCCTCGTTTTAAATCAAAATCAAAATTATCCGTAGAACAGTATAAAAAACTGTCTATAGGTTCATTGTATGCCTTGCAGCAAGGTGGATATCTGAACACTCTCTCGTTGGATATCAAAGATAAGTTGCCTACTATTCTCGGTGAATGGTGGGGAATAAATAATGCTCATGATGCCCGCGAAACATTGGATGATTTGTGCCGGAAAGGTTACGATTACTACTTTCCGTTTGTTTATGAGGCTTTTTTGCTTGACGATGAAAATGCGCAAGACGATATTTTCCAGCAGAACATGGAGAGTCAGGAAGATTATGAAAAAGCTGTCGGGCAACTGCAAAATTTGAAAGAGGTCTATGAGGAGTTGATAGCTTATGAAGTGATTACTTCTAAAGAAGATATAGCCCGCTATGGAGTGATTGGCTGGGATGCCGGCAGAATTAATTTTGTTGCCCGTGCCTGCTGCGATATGAAATATATCTCAGAAATGGAAGCGTGGAATTATATCGACAAGGCGTATGAATTGGCTCATTCTTCTTTCACATCATGGCACGATATGGCGATGAGTTATGTTATTGGCAGGGCTATCTGGGGAGGGACCAATGCTCACAATTTAGGAATGAAGGGAATGGCAGACGATCTGTTGTCTAATCCTAAGAGCCCTTGGGTGCAAATCAAATGGTAAATTGATCAAGATAGTTTAATCACAAAAACACATAATTATGGAACAAAAGAACAACAAGTACTACAGTTACATCAGCGAGTATTATGCCGCCAACCCGACTAAATTTGAAAAAAGAAAGAACAATCTGAAACCTGTGTTATATTTAGGTTTGGCCGTGGTAGGAGCCGTTCTGGCTATTTTTCCTGGTTTGCTTCCATTGGCAGGCTGGTTGGTGCGTACAGCCGGAATCATCATGACACTGGTTTGCCTGATAGCTGCCTATCTGAATAACTTTGATATATACAACTTTCAAAGTGGAGGAAAAGTCAAGAGTTTGGGAGTCAAGAAGTTTAAGCGTGATGAGACAAACCCTGCGAAGATAGTGGAAGCTTTCTTATCCAGGAACTTTGAATATCTGGCAGACCTTCCCGGAGGAAGAAGTGAACCGGTACAACTTCATATTGAAGAAGACGCCACAGGACGTGAAATGTACTGTTTGCTGACCACTTATGATTCAGATTCGAATATTGTAGGTTTGGCAGATGTCATCACTTTATCGGGTAATGATTATGATGATAATATTGATCTAATTAAACAAATGTTTAAAGACGAAGAAGATAATTGATTCATCGGGGCTGGATTATAAAAACAGCTTTGAGGAGAAGAAAACTCTTCTAAATGGAAGAAAAAACACAAGAAAGAAAAACATTCATACTATAAAGGAAATCGACCGGAGGGGCGGGTACAGACACAAGTAACCTGTCAACAAAAGGTCGTATTTCCTTTAAAAATAATCTGTCTCAGGGGATTTTGCTTTATTTCTAACCTTTTTTGAATGATAATTGGTACCTGCGGTTTAGGTGAATCGCCTATCTTTGCCGTATACTATATATAATTATAATTCTATATTGAGATAAAAGCCATGAGACACAGATTTATTGCTTTACTAGTACTTTTTACAGTCATCTTTTTCAGTAGTGCAGAGGCGCAGACTACTGCCCGTAAGTTTGAGGCAGGCAAGAATACTTTCTTGCTGGACGGGAAGCCGTTCGTAGTAAAAGCTGCCGAACTGCACTATACCCGTATTCCGCAAGCCTATTGGGATCATCGTATTGAGATGTGTAAGGCGTTGGGAATGAACACTATTTGTATTTATATCTTCTGGAATATACACGAACAGGAAGAAGGCAAGTTTGACTTTACAGGTCAGAATGATATCGCTGCCTTCTGTCGTGCCGCTCAGAAACACGGAATGTATGTCATCGTCCGTCCCGGTCCGTATGTGTGTGCGGAATGGGAAATGGGCGGCCTGCCCTGGTGGTTGCTGAAGAAGAAAGATGTGGCACTGCGCACGCTCGATCCTTATTATATGGAACGGGTAGGCATCTTCATGAAAGAAGTCGGTAAGCAACTGGCGCCGCTACAGGTAAATAAGGGCGGAAATATTATCATGGTGCAGGTGGAGAACGAATACGGTTCTTACGGCACTGACAAGCCTTATGTTTCTGCCGTACGCGACTTGGTGCGCGAATCCGGTTTTACCGATGTACCTCTCTTCCAATGCGACTGGAGCAGTAACTTTACACGGAATGCACTTGACGACCTGATCTGGACCATCAACTTCGGAACAGGCGCCAATATAGACCAGCAATTCAAGAAACTGAAAGAACTTCGTCCGGAAACTCCGTTGATGTGCAGCGAGTTCTGGAGCGGATGGTTCGACCACTGGGGACGGAAACATGAAACACGTCCTGCCAAAGATATGGTACAGGGCATCAAAGAAATGCTCGACCGCAACATCTCCTTCAGCCTTTATATGACTCACGGAGGAACGACTTTCGGACATTGGGGTGGTGCCAACAATCCTGCCTACTCCGCTATGTGCAGTTCTTACGACTACGATGCCCCGATCAGCGAAGCCGGATGGACGACAGAGAAATACTATCTCCTTCGCGACCTGCTGAAAACGTATCTTCCTGCCGGTGAAGCACTGCCGGAAGTCCCTGCTGCAATGCCGGTCATTGAAGTACCCGAATTTCATTTTACCAAAGTAGCTCCGCTTTTCTCCAACTTGCCGGATGCCAAGCAGTCGGTGGATATCCAGCCGATGGAGCAATTCAACCAAGGGTGGGGAACAATCCTGTACCGTACCACATTGCCCGAAGCAGTAACCTCAGGCACTACATTGAAAATCACCGAAGTGCACGACTGGGCACAAATCTACGCTGATGGCAAGCTGCTGGCCCGTCTCGACCGCCGCAAAGGAGAATTTACCACTATCTTGTCGGCCTTGAAGAAAGGTACGCAACTGGATATTCTGGTAGAGGCAATGGGACGTGTCAACTTTGATAAGTCCATCCACGACCGGAAGGGAATCACCGAAAAGGTAGAACTCCTTTCGGGCAATCAGGTGAAAGAACTGAAGAACTGGACTGTATATAACTTCCCCGTAGACTACTCATTTATCAAGAACAAGAACTACAAGGATACGAAAATATTACCGATTATGCCTGCTTACTATCGGTCATCTTTCAAACTCGATAAAGTAGGCGACACTTTCCTCGACATGAGCACATGGGGCAAAGGTATGGTATGGGTGAACGGTCATGCGATGGGACGTTTCTGGGAAATCGGTCCCCAGCAGACACTTTTCATACCGGGCTGCTGGCTGAAAGAAGGCGAGAATGAAATCCTCGTCCTCGACCTGAAAGGTCCGACGAAATCATCAATCAAAGGTCTGAAGAAACCGATCCTCGACGTACTCCGCGAGAAAGCGCCGGAAACACACCGCAAGGATGGAGAAAAGTTGAAGCTGACAGGAGAAAAGGTTGCGCACGAAGGAGCCTTCACTCCGGGCAACGGCTGGCAGGAAGTACGTTTCGCCGCTCCGGTGAAAGGACGTTTCTTCTGTCTGGAAGCACTCTCTCCGCAAGCCAATAACAATATTGCCGCTATTGCAGAGTTCGATGTGCTGGGAGCCGACGGCAAACCCGTATCCCGCGAACATTGGAAAATCCGTTATGCCGATAGCGAAGAGACACGTAGCGGAAACCGTACGGCGGATAAGATATTCGACTTGCAGGAATCCACTTTCTGGATGACTGTTGACAATGTCGCTTATCCCCACCAACTGGTAATCGACCTGAGCAAAGTGGAAACAGTGACGGGCTTCCGTTATCTGCCCCGTGCCGAAAAGGACTTTCCGGGCATGATTCGTGAATACCGCGTCTATGTGAAACCGTCTGATTTCAAGTATTAAACCAATAATAAGCCAATATCGGCCTTTTGATAATAAAGCATTCACTTTATAAATAAGCATTTACTCTCAAATGAATATGAAAAAGTATACTTTACTTCTGGCACTCCTTTTAGTAGGAGTGCTGACAGGATACAGCCAGCAATCTGCCTACCTGTTTGTCTATTTCACCGGAAACAGGATGAGTGAGGAAGCCATCCGGATGGCTGTCAGCCCCGATGGATACAACTACTATGCATTAAACGGAAACCAACCGGTCATCGATTCCCGTGAAATCAGTTCTACGGGTGGAGTGCGTGACCCGCACATTCTTCGTTGTGAAGACGGAAAGACATTTTACATGGTCGTAACCGACATGGTCTCCGGCAACGGATGGAGTTCCAACCGTGCCATGGTACTGTTGAAATCGAAAGATCTCGTCAACTGGACCTCCAATATCGTGAATATCCAGAAGAAATACCCGAATCAGGAAGATTTGAAGCGGGTATGGGCACCGCAAACTATTTATGATAAAGAAGCGAAGAAATACATGGTCTACTGGTCAATGCAGCATGGCAATGGCCCGGACATTATTTATTACGCATACGCCAACAAAGATTTCACCGATATAGAGGGAGAACCCAAAACTTTGTTCCTCCCGAAGAATGGCAAATCCTGTATTGACGGAGACATCATTTATAAAGACGGACTTTACCACCTGTTCTATAAAACGGAAGGAGACGGCAATGGAATTAAAAAAGCAACCACCGCCTCCCTGACTTCCGGACAATGGACAGAATCGGAAGATTATAAGCAACAGACGAAAGAAGCTGTAGAAGGTGCCGGCATCTTCCCGCTGATAGGTACGGACAAGTACATCCTGATGTACGATGTATATATGAAAGGCAAGTATCAGTTTACGGAAAGCACCGATTTGGAGAATTTCAAAGTCATAGACAATGCCATTAGCATGGACTTCCATCCGCGCCACGGCACTGTAATGCCAATTACTGACAAGGAACTGAAACGCTTGTACAAGGCCTACGGCAAGCCCGACAAGATGTAAAGCCGACAATGCACCATCTAATATCCCATAAATAAATACCATGAAAAAACTCCTGTTGTTCATTTTGCTTGTCTGTGCAACAGTACAGGCCTATTCGCAAGAATACCCGAAAGTCGTTTTATCGGGTGACTATCCGGACCCTTCTGTCATGCGCGATGGTGAGGATTATTACATGACTCATTCTCCTTTTTACTACGCTCCCGGATTTCTCATCTGGTACTCCCGTGACTTGATGAACTGGGAACCCGTCTGTCGCGTAATGCCCGAATACGAAGGCTCTGCAATGGCGCCCGACTTATTGAAGTACAAAGGAAAATACTACATCTATTATCCGGCCAAAGGAACAAACTGGGTGATCTGGGCAAATGACATCAAGGGCCCGTGGAGCAAACCCATCGACCTGAAAGTAAGTGGCATCGACCCCGGACACATAGCCGATCAGGAGGGGAACAGATATTTATATGTCGACAAAGGAGAAGTCATCCGACTGACGGACGACGGACTGGCCACCATCGGCCAAAAACAGAAAGTGTACGAAGGATGGCGATATCCCAACCACTGGGAAACAGAATGTATGTGTCTGGAATCGCCGAAGCTGAATTATCATAACGGTTATTATTACCTGACTTCCGCGCAGGGAGGAACGGCCGGTCCGGCAACAAGCCACATGGCAGTTGCCGCCCGTTCGAAGAGTGTCACCGGACCGTGGGAAAATTCTCCCTATAATCCGGTAGTGCATACCTATAGTGCCCATGACAACTGGTGGTCGAAAGGACACGGCACACTGATTGACGATGTGAACGGCAACTGGTGGATCGTATATCATGCCTATGCCAAAGGCTATCACACCTTGGGACGCTCCACCCTCATCGAACCGATTGAATGGACCGCCGACGGATGGTATCGTACCAAATCCACCGCCACCCCTGTCAAGACCGATCCGTCCATCAAACACGGACTAGACCTCTCGGATGACTTTGAAGGACCGGAACCGGGACTCCAATGGACTTTTTGGAAAGAATATGCCCCTCAGTCGCTCAGCTTCAAGAAACAGACCTTATGGATAGATGCGAAAGGAAGTACCCCTTCCGATGCCCGCTTACTGCTGGCCACCGCCGAAGACAAGAATTACGAAACACAGGTGGAAGTCAACGTAGGCAAGGGTAACACAGCCGGACTTCTTCTATATTACAGCGAAAAGGCATACGCTGGAGTCGTGTCCGACGGAAAGAACTTCACTATCTACAGAAACGCGGAAAACAGCTTTACCCTCCCTAATAAGTTGGGCAAACGCTTCCTCGCCAAGATACAGAATCAGGGAAACAGTGTCCGGATAGCAGTCAGCAAGGACGGCAAGGAATGGACTACGCTGGTAGAAAACATGGATGTATCTCAGCTGCACCATAACAACTACGGCGGCTTCTACGCTTTACGCATCGGACTGCTTTCCTCCGGAAAAGGCAGCGCCGGCTTCCGTCAGTTTCGTTACCGTAACGCCATCCCGCAGGAAAAGGACATGGGGGCTTACTTGATGGTCTTCCATAAAGACGAGACGCACAGCCTTTATATGGCCGTCAGTGACGACGGATATACATTTACTGCCTTGAACGACGGCAAACCGGTGATCGCCGGAGATACCATCGCCCTGCAAAAAGGTATCCGTGACCCGCACATCTTCCGCGGACCGGACGGAGCTTTCTACCTTTCCATGACCGACCTGCACATCTATGCGCAGAAAGACGGCTTCCGTGATACCGAATGGGAACGTGACGGAAAAGAATACGGCTGGGGAAACAACCGCGGACTCGTACTGATGAAATCGTGGGACCTGATCAACTGGAAACGTACCAATGCCCGTTTCGACCTGTTATCGGCAGGCTTGGGTGAAATCGGCTGCGTATGGGCGTCCGAAGTGACTTACGATGACAAGAAAGGTAAACTGATGATTTACTTCACCATGCGTTTCAAGAACGAGGCGAACAAACTGTACTATGTCTATGTCAATGATGACTTCGACCGGATAGAGACACTCCCGCAAATCCTCTTCGAGTATCCCAACGAGAAAATATCGGCTATCGATGGTGACATCACCAAGGTAGGCGACCGGTATCGCATGTTCTACGTTTCGCACGACGGAGGCGCCGGAATCAAACAGGCCGTGTCAGACCGCATCAACGGTGATTACGAATATGACCCTCGCTGGTACGACTTCGAACCCAGGGCCTGCGAAGCTCCCAACCTCTGGAAGCGTATCGGCGAAGACAAATGGGTATTGATGTACGACGTCTACGGCATCAACCCCCATAACTTCGCTTTCATCGAGACTTCCGACTTCGTGAATTTCAAGAACCTGGGACGTTTCAACGAAGGAGTGATGAAGACGACTAATTTCTCGTCGCCCAAACACGGCGCGGTGATCCATTTGACAAAAGAAGAAGCCGCCAAACTGAGAAGTCATTGGGAAAACAGGAAATAACAGAGTATCAGATTTTTTTTAGTGAATACATACTCTTTTTTTGCAGAGATCTTATATTATAATTTATACCATGAAACATTTACTTCTACTATTTAGTGTATTATTATTATCATTGCAGCCGGCCGCATTTGCCGCAACGCATGAAACGACTGCTACTCCCGATTCAGTATCCCTTTTTGCCTACGCCACCCGAGGTGACGACGGCCGTAGCGGACTCCGCTTTGCATGGAGCATGGACGGAAAACATTGGTTTGAAATAGGACGAAACTACGGCTATCTTCGTTGCGATTACAGCCGTTGGGGATCGCAGAAGAAGATGCTCGACCCGAATCTGAAACAACTCCCCGGCGGGGAATGGCTCTGTGTCTGGAAGTTGAACGACCACGATGGATACGGTCAGGCCAGATCAAAAGACCTGATTTACTGGGAAGCCCAGCAATATCCCCGTACGACTTCCGATTTTGAAGGAACAAGAGTCAAAGCAAAGATTGCCGGACACGAAGAAACGGGAACTGTCAGCCAAGTGCCCTGGTCGGTAGTGGACGGACTGACCCAAACCTACGAACGGAACCAATACCGTAACTCCCTGTATGGCGAACGCCCTGTACAGGATAAAGAACGCTTTGCCGGACTGAAATCGGTCAAAGCCACCGTCACAGCACAACCGGAAGAAACAAAAGAAATCAGCGACTTATTGATGGGTATCTTCTTCGAAGACATCAACTACTCCGCCGACGGCGGCCTGTATGCCGAACTGATCCAGAACCGGGACTTCGAATACGAGCCGTCCGACCGTGAAGGGGACAAGAACTGGAACAGCACCCATTCATGGAAGCTGGAAGGAGAAAACGCCACCTTTACCATATCGACTTCGGATCCTATCCATCCGAACAATCCGCATTATGCCGTCTTGAAGACGAACCAGCCGGGAGCTGCCCTGACCAACACCGGTTTTGACGGAATCGCCTTGAAAGCAGGCGAGAAGTATGATTTCTCCTTGTTTGCCCGTATTCCGGAAGGCAGCAAGTCCGGAAAACTACTGGTACACCTCGTAGATGCTGACGGCACCGTACAGGGTGAAACGACAGTTACCGTCTCTTCCCGTTCGTGGAAAACGTATAAAGCAGTGCTGACAGCAAAAGCGTCCGCCGATACCCGTCTGGAACTTCGTCCGCAATCGGCAGGTGAAATCGAACTGGATATGATTTCTCTCTTCCCGCAGAATACATTCAAAGGCAGAAAGAACGGTTTGCGTCCCGACCTTGCCCAGACACTTGCCGATATGCACCCGCGCTTTGTCCGTTTCCCCGGAGGCTGCGTGGCTCATGGAGACGGTTTGAAGAACATCTATCAATGGAAAAATACTATCGGACCGCTGGAAGCCCGTAAACCTGCCCGTAACCTTTGGGGATATCATCAGAGCATGGGACTGGGTTATTATGAATACTTCCAGTTCTGCGAAGATATAGGTGCGGAACCGCTTCCGGTGCTGGCGGCAGGTGTACCTTGTCAGAATTCCGCCTGTCATGGCGATTTGAGAGGCGGTCAGCAAGGCGGTATCCCGATGAGCGAGATGGGTGCTTACATTCAGGATATCCTCGACCTGATAGAATGGGCGAACGGTGATGCAAAGAAGACCAAATGGGGCAAGATACGTGCCGAATCCGGTCATCCGAAGCCTTTCAATCTGAAATATATCGGCATCGGCAATGAAGACTTGATCACCGATGTCTTCGAAGAACGCTTCACGATGATATACCTTGCTATCAAAGAGAAATATCCGGAGATAATCGTTGTAGGCACAGTAGGTCCTTTCAATGAGGGAACAGACTATGTGGAAGGCTGGAAACTGGCGGACAAACTTGGTGTTCCGATGGTAGACGAACATTATTATCAGTCTCCGGGATGGTTCCTGCACAATCAGGACTTCTATGACAAGTACGATCGCTCTAAAAAAACGAAAGTATATCTGGGCGAATATGCCACTCACATCCCCGGACGCAGAGCGAATATGGAAACAGCTTTGACCGAAGCACTTTATCTGGCTGCTTTGGAACGGAATGGAGATGTAGTGCACATGAGTTCTTATGCTCCTCTGCTGGCAAAAGACGGACGGACGCAGTGGAATCCGGACCTGATCTACTTCAACAATCGGGAAGTAAGACCGACAACGGGATATTATGTGCAGAAACTGTACGGTCAGAACGCAGGCGACCATTACATCCCTTCACAGATAAACCTTGATAATCAGGACGGTCGCGTAAAACTCCGTGTTGGTTCTTCCATCGTTCGTGACAGTAAGACGGGGGATGTGATTGTGAAACTGGTGAATCTGTTGCCCGTCAGCATAGAGACCGATGTCCGGTTACCGGGAATGGATGGTATTCAGTCTTCCGCTACGCGGACTGTACTGGCAGGTGCACCCGAGACGACTCCGCTTCCGGTGACGGATACGATAGAGGCAGGAACCAGCTTCAAGCAGGAATTGCCTGCTTATTCGTTCACGGTCATCCGCTTGAAGACACAAAAGGTGAAATAAGAAACAATAAACTGGTTTTCAATAGGGGTTAGTATGGTTAGTCTGGTTCTTATTAAAAATATAGAGAATCAGACTGACTTTACTTATACTAGATACGAACTCTAAATTTTGATTATAACTTGTAGCATAAAATGAGATTGGATTTATTAATAGTTATCCGTGTAAGTACGTAGTGTTAAGACATTATCGCGGGGGATATTTCGTGTTTATCTATATTGATTTCTTACTTTGAAACGTCATTAATAACTTTAAGTATAATTCTAATGAAGAACTTACCATATAAAATTTTACTTGTTCGTGTTGTAGTTGTTACCCTAATATTGTCATTGGTTATATTTTTATCTTTTTATAGTTCCAAAAGCGACTTAGAACGTGCTTTGATGCTGGCGGAAAATAATCGTCCGGAATTAGAGAAAGTCTTATATCATTATCAACAGTATGAAAAAGATAGTCTGAAATATAAGGCAGCTTGTTTTTTGATTTCCAATATGCCTTATCATTATTCATATACAAGTGAACGTTTGCAGAATTACTATAAAGCGATTGATAGTATAAATATAAATAATAATAATGTAGATGTCTGTTTGTCTCTTTATGATTCTTTAAAATTAGAATTTGGAAATCCCAATGCAAATTTGACTCGTGTTGAAGATATTAAAATTTTGAGTGCAGATTATTTGATACATAATATTGACCATGCCTTTCGTCAATGGAAAGATGGATATTGGGCAACTCACCTTTCGTTTGATGAGTTTTGCGAATATTTACTTCCTTATCGTGTGGGATATGAAAACGTAGAAAAATGGCGTGAAGAATTGGAGAATCGCTACCTTTAGAGTATTTTGTGGTTGAAAGATCAAGATGAGAAGAGAAACTCTTCTTATTGGGCTGCTTTGTATATGAATGATCAATTAAAAAAAAGAGGTTTTAATTTACGAATGCCATTACCTGAATCTTTGGTTGAATCTCCATTTACCATGCTTAAAAATATGCGTATGGGTAGCTGCGAAGATTACGCTCGACATGCAACTTATGTGATGCGAGCCTGCGGAATTCCAGTGGGTGTAGACTTTACTCCACAATGGCCATTTCGTTCTCACTCTCATTCATGGAATGTTTTATTAGAAAATCGAGGAAAAACCATTCCTTTTATGGGAAGTGAAAGTAATCCTGGATATCCCAATAAAGCAGAATATAAAATGGCAAAAGTTTATCGTTATACCTTTGCTTTCCAACATCAGAGTTTGTATGCTCAAAAAGGAAAGGAAGAAGTACCAGAACAATTAGATTCTCCTTTTATTAAAGATGTTTCATCGGAATATATTAAAGGGGTGGATGTAAATTTAGAAATAAATCAAAATGTACGGAAGAAAAGGAATCGGTTTGTTTATCTAACTGTATTTGATAATCAAAGATGGATTCCTATAGAATGGAGTAAAATCATGAATGGTAATAAAGTCTATTTTCCTTGTATAGGTAGGGATATTGTCTACTTACCATCTTTTTATGAAAATCATCAATTAATCCCTGCTTCATATCCATTATTAGTTAAAGCAAACGGAACATATAGTTGTCTTATTCCTGATATGCAACATTTAGACACAATTAATTTGAAACGTAAATTCCCAATATTTAGTGGAGTTTTAGGTTATAGTTCACGTCTATTGGGTGGATGGTTTGAGGCTGCTAATGACTCAGCCTTTCGTAATCCTGTATTGATAGGTAAAATAGAGAAAACGCCTTTGATGTGTTGGGATTCTTTACAAATTGCTCCATTGCTGGATACTTATCGTTATTGGCGCTATATTTCTCCAAGAAATGGTCATTGCAATATCGCAGAAATAGAGTTCAAATATTTAGGAAAAAAACTTTCGACTCAGGGTAAACGGTTGATTAGTGATGGGAAAATTCCTTCTTATAGCAGTTTGTATTATGCTTTTGATAATGATCCACTTACTTTTTATGAAGCTTCTGAAGCTTCTTACTCTTGGATTGGCATTGACTTTGGAACGAAAGTTGCTGTTGATAGAATTTGTTATTTACCTCGTAATGATGACAATAATATTGCACCAGGGCATCTTTACGAATTATTTTATTTTGATGAGAAAGGTCCTCAATCTTTAGGTGAGAAAATTGCAGTAGAGTATAGTCTGAAATATACAAATGTGCCTTCTGGAGCACTTTATTTATTAAAAGATTTAACTCGTGGTACCGAAGAACGTATATTTACTTATGAAGAAGGAAGGCAGATATGGTGGTAATTGTTGGAGTATACCTCTAGTTTTTAAGTTATAAATTTGAGCTGTTGATTAATAGGAAAACGTATAATCTTTTGTTAATATATGATCGGTAAAATATTACAGTATTATTTGATATGTCTATGTATAACTAGTATATCTATGGTGACACTTTTTGTTGAATTCTTTGGGAATATAAGTCCATATATTACACCTAAAAAGATTGGAATGTTTATTATAGTAGCTTTTTCAAGTTTAATATTTCTTTTTACTAGTAAATGGACTAGGATAAAAACAACAGTAACTTGGAATATATGCTTGATTATTTGTGTTTTTATATTTATTGAATATTTTATCATATATGGGATTAGTTTCCAGTTAATATTTCCTTTAATCTGTATGATGCTGTTTTTTCTATGGACATTTTGGGTAGAAATAATAGAATTTAATCTTGTGGCAATTATCTTAATTTGCTTTGCTTGTATTCTGTCTCTACAGGGACTTTGTCAATATTGGGGAATTCTGAGCTCTTTAGATTACAACTACCCAATAACAGGCAGTTTTGACAATCCTGCAGGCTTCTCTTCTGCATTATCTTGTTTATTCCCTTTATGTTTATTCTATTATAAAGATAACCATAGGAGACTAAAATATGCCTCATGGATAGTATCATCTTTGATCGTTTTTGTTATTATATTATCCGAATCTAGAGCAGGTATATTGGCAGTTTCCATTACATTTCTTATTTATTACTTGATTACCATACGATCCAGCCGAAAGACTAAAATAATTTTGGTAAGTGTGAGTTGTGTATTATTGATTTTATTGTATTTATGGAAGAAGGATTCTGCTGATGGACGTTTACTTATTTGGATGTGTGCTTTGGATATGTTTATGGATAAGCCTATTATTGGACATGGTATTAATGTTTTTCAAGCAAAGTATATGCTATATCAAGGTGAATATTTTAAGATTCATCCGGATAGTTCTTTCGCTTTACTTGCTGACAATGTAAATCATCCTTTCAATGAATGTGTTTTAATTTTAATAGAACATGGTCTTGTTGGTCTTGCCATAGTTGTACTAATTATATTTCTATTTATTCGGGCATACTTACAAAAGCCAGATAAGATAAATTTAGTTATATTACTTAGTTTGTTAGCATTGGCTATATTCTCCTTTTTTTCATATCCATTTCGATATCCATTTAGCTGGTTCATCTTATTTATGAATATAACCTATCTATGTAGAAGCCGAAAAAGAGAAATACGGAAAAATGATAATAGATTAATTCTTTTTGTAAAGAAGTTAATGGTTACTTTTATATTATTTGTGGTTTTATTTTACAGTTCTATGATGTGGAAAATGGAAATAGCATGGTCTAAAATATCACAGAAGATTCTTGTTGAGCCAAATGATGAATTATTATCGGAGTATGGAAAAATGCATAGTTGGTTAGGCCAAAACGGGTTGTTTCTTTACAATTATGCTGCAGAATTGCATCAGGCTAAAAAATACTCTCAAAGTATTTATATTTTGACACAATGTGTGGAATATTATAATGATATGTATGTACAGCTATTATTTGCTGATTGTTATTATCATAATAAAGATTATCAAAGAGCCGAGTTTCATTATAAATTAGCCTCTGATATGTGTCCATCACGGTATGTTCCTATATATCAATTGGTTAAACTTTACAAAGATATAGGACGGAATGATGAAGCTTTGGCTTTAGCTAAACAAATCTTAGAAAAGGATATAAAAGTTGAATCATCAACAGTTTATGCTATTAAATATGAAATGAAAAAAATTATTAATGGTCAGCCACGATAATTATATAGTAATGAATGAATATGCTAACTATGGACATCTTCAACAAGACCGAAGAGAAAATTGTTTGCCATTTTTCCCTCGTCCTCCGTAAAGGTTGGTTTAGCTGATGTTAATATTTGCTTTTTTAATATATTGATACAAAATAGTTTTATAATACTTAATAAAAATACGAAAATGAGAATTTACAATTTTAAAGTTTCAGCTATAATGCTGATTTTAATATCCTTGCTGGGATATTTTTTATATGGATGTCAAAATGAAAGTGATGAAGAGGCAATTTCAGCTAATTTGCCTTATCTTTCATTTGATGAATATCCTGGAACTGAGATATCAGATTTATCTGAAAATGATTTAGAATCACTGGTCTTGGCTTTTAAAAGGATAAATTTAAAGATGGAAGACGGATTGTATAGTGTTGATACAAGATCGGCAGCCCAAATAAATATTTCTGAGAATCTGTTTTGCTACTTTGAGAATTTAGTCGAAATAAATAATAAAAAGATTTTAAAAGAAGGGCTTAGCTTTTCTTTAGTACCACGAACTAGAAATGGAGGAGAAGGCGGCAATACTTCGAATGATTGTGTTGCACAAGCTGTAACTAATATAGCTAAACAAATGGGTAGCTCTATGAATCTTTCCGAAGTAAAGAAATGGATTGAAAAAAAATATGGAACTAATGGAGTGCCTTCAAGTAAAATATCGGAAGTACTCAGTCATTATTTTGTTTATGGAGCGGTTTCTATTAGAGATGGATATACGCCTCCTTCAGGACGACAGGTTTTTGTTGTGATAAAAGGTGGAGGTAATGAAGGTCATGCTGCAAGATATATAAGTTGTAGCGGTGGTATTGTGTTATGTCATGATGGATTTTATCAACTTAGTCAAGTGACACATTCGTATTTGATAAATGGAGTAAGATAGTAAAAAAATATATATAATGATATTACAGAAGCATATGTCCTTAAGAAATATATTAGAACGGAATGTACTTATGTAATATCATGTATATGGAGTAGATGGAAAAATATAGAAATTGTAAAAAATAAGGCTATGGAGATGAAACAGAATATTCGAGTGGGTAAAGCAATGTTTATGATAGTGCTGTACATTTATGTAATATTAAGCGTATCTCCTGCTTTAGCACAGACAGGAGTTTCTAAAGAACTAGATTCTATTGGAGCTATTTATAACATTAAGTATGAGATTCCAAAAGATTTTAATGATCTTGATACAGTGCAATCATGGGCGCCTGTTAATGATGACGGAAAGTTCGGATGGATTTACTGGGTATTTGAATCTAAAGATAAACAATGTAAAGTACTTTATCGATTGTTACCATCAGATGTAGACAATATCACTTATAGGATAGATAATGGTTTAAGAAACATCTTTGGCACGGAAGATAATTTACGGGATAAACATTTACGTACCTTTACTCAGAAAGAAACATGGAAATCTTTTAATGCTGATTCGGTTTTTCTTTATAATGTTCCTACAGCGGAGCCCAAAAGATGTGACGAAAAATTCATTTATTGTGTTCAAATGTTAATCTTTCGACAAAATCGTTCAATCCTTGAGTTAGTGTGGTATTTTACAGATAAAGGAAAGAAAAAGGAGAAGCGATATATGCGGAAGATTAATAAACGTATTTGGTTCAACGATGGAAAGGAAGAACATTGTGGGCAAATAAAGGCAGGCGAAGACTGGATAAGAAACTATCTAAAAGAACGTTGTGTAGACTGGAATGTTAGGAAGTAATATTTTTTATAAGGGTCGCTTATTTTTGTGGCTGGTCTGATGCTTGTTAAAAGAGAATCAGGCCAGCCTTTCTTCTCTATAATGAAAACCTTCTCTTTTATCTTTCATCTTTCACCGATTACTATCAAACTCTTTATTCATCGGGGATTTAGGCGGTGAAAGATACTTTCTGCATCTTTCACCCTATCTTTCATCTTTCACTGAACGGGTGGTTCGTTTGCTGTCTATAGTGTAATCAGCCGTAAGATAGTACTAAAGTTCTCTTTAGCCTCTTACATTCTTGCTTTTTCCCATAGGGAAAGTAGGAATAAGGCGCCGACATTATTAGTTGTTCACGGACGTGAACAGGTCTGATCACAGTCGTGGAGAGCATTGCTCACAGTCGTGATCAGCTCTTGCCACGGCCGTGAACAACTAATAATGTCGGCGTCTTAATGGAAGAATAAAGGCACTATAAGTGAAAGATATCGGTAGTATATGCTATTTGTTGTATAAGGTTAGGGGCTGGATATAGGGGAGGGTGATAATAGGATGTGTGATGTATGGTTATTGTCACCCTATTATCACCACTTATTATCACCCAATGATGGCTAATAATCAGTAGGTTATCCTCAAAAGGTGATAAGTGACAATAAGAAGTATGTTTTTTACTAAGGAACACGAGTTCGATATAATCCAACAAGATGGACCATATCGAACTCGTGTTAGTTATCTGATTATCGTCAGTTTATAGCTTGGCAATCACTTTCTTACCTCTATAGGAGATGGATTTGTCAAAGGTGGTTGAGTCTCCGTCGCCACAGCCTTTTCCCGGTTCTACAACTATGAGGTTGAACTTGCGGCTTTTCAGCATTCCTTTGTAGCTGCCTTTCCGGTCGTCGATGGTCAGTGTACGGTCTTGGTCGTTCCATTTCAAGGTGATGGTGGAGTAAGCTCCCTTTTCGTAGTTATAATTGTCGAACTCATCTTCGTAAAGGGTAAATTCCGCGTTCGCTCCCGGATAGATACGGATGGTCAGATTGTCCCATTTCTTTTCCGTAGAGTATTGCACGGCGGGCCCCCAGGGGAGAATAGAGCCGGCACGGACGTAGATCGGCATAATGTCAATCGGGACTTCACGTTGCAGGGTCTGTCCGCCTTCCAGTGTTTGCCCGGTCCAGAAGTCGATCCAGCGGGCACCTTGGGGAAGGTAAACATCGGTCTTTCCGATTTTGCTCATGTCTTTCTGATGACCGTTTTGCTTCTTGTCTTGCCATGTATACAATGAATCCGTCACCGGGCGAACCAGGAAGTTGCGTCCGAACATATATTCGGTGTCCATATCGAGCACTTTCTTGTCTTTCGGGAAGTCCATCATGAGAGGGCGCATGATGCTGCCTGCTTTGCTGGTCACTTCCCAGGAAGTGCTGTAGATGTATGGTAACAGGCGGTAACGTAAGTGAGTGTATTTTTCCAGTGCATCGTATGACCAGTCGCCTTTCTTGCCGAACTGGTAGATTTCTACGGCTACCGGACTAGAATTGTGTGAACGCATGATCGGCTGGAATACTCCCCACTGATACCAGCGGACGTGCAGTTCATGATAGGCGATGTTGTTTACGTTATTGTTATATCTCCATGCGAAGAAGCCACCTAGGTCTGTGTTCCAGTACGGGATGCCGCATAACGCATAGTTCAGTCCTGCCGCTAGTTGCTTGCGCATGACGGACCATTCGGAAGTTACGTCTCCGCTCCATGAATGGGAAGCATACCGTTGCTGTCCGAGGAAGGAGGAACGGGTAAGCAGGAATACGCGCTTGTCGGAAGTAGTGGCGCGTTGGTGTTCGTATACGCCTTTGTTGGACATTAAGGGGAAGGCGTTGTGTACCCTGCGGAAAGAACCCAGATAGGTCTGCGTGTTGAAGTCCTGGTCTTTGATATCCATGTGGTCCGGTTCGGTGGAGTCGAGCCACCAGGCATCCATACCCAGGTCGAAGATGTTCTTTTTCATTGCTGCCCAGTAGATGTCCCGTGCTGCCGGATTATACGGGTCGTAAGGTTTGACTCCGGCTTTACGTGGCCATGTCTCGAAATGGAGCAGTGCTTTCAGACTGTCCATCTTCTGATACATTTCTGTCCACGGACCGAAGGAGGCCCATACGGAGATCATGATGTGGGCGTTCTGCTTGTGCACGTAGTCGATCATTTCTTTGGGGCTTTTGATGCGGGGAGTGCCGTAGTCGGCATTCTTGTCTTCTCCGTTCGGGAGGAATTTCATGTATTCCGGGTCACCCATCTTGTTGATGTAGCGTGGATTCTGGAATTTCATGGAGTTCCAGTTCTCGTTGCAGCCCCAGTATTGCCAGTCTTGGATGATTCCATCCAAAGGAACTTTCAGTTCCCGGTATTTGTCTACGACTTCGCACAGTTCGTCCGGACTTTTGTAGCGTTCACGGCATTGCCAGAAGCCCAGTGTCCAGAGAGGATACAACGGGGCTTGTCCGGTCAGGTCGCGTACTCCGGCTATGACTCCGTCGGCGTTGCCGCCGTAGATGAAGTAGTAGTCGGCACAGTCGCCTACTTCCGAGTCGAAGGAGGTTTCTTGCGGATTGTCGAGGAAGGTGGTAGGAGAGTAATTCTCCCAGTAGAGGGCATAGCCTTTGATGGAGTGGATGAAGGGGATACAGATACTCATGTTCTGGTTGCGGAGAAAGAGTTTCTGATTGCGTTGGTTCACTTTGCCGGTCTGCTGTTGCCCCAGACCGTAGATCACTTCGTCCTTATCCAGCAGGAAAGCCTGACGGACATTGTAGGAGGGGACGCCTGCGTCATTGAAAGGGGTAAACTGTGTACCGTAGTCTTTGTCGGTCAGCAGCCGTTGCCCTAGTTTGTCGAAGAAGTGGATGCCGCCTGTTTCGGGGTTCACTTCCACTTGTATCATCTGACTGCTCAATGTTACATTTTTCCCGTTTTCACCGAAGGAAACCGGGGTTTGTTCCGGTGCTTTGATGACAACGAGGCTTTCTTTGTCGGAAGCTGTCTCGCCAAGCGTTTTATATACCCGGATGATGGAAGGCGAATAAAATTCTACACTGACGTTCATCCCTTGTGCTGCATACTTGATGCCTTGGGAAGTGCGTTGTACGTTTTGTGCCGTACCGTTTGCGGCAATGATCATGGCCCATGCCAACAGGATGCCTGTTTTTCTTAGATTCATTTTCATGGTTTCTTTAAGTGCTTTATGATACGGCAAAGGTAGGATGGAAGGACGTTTTGCGGACAATAGCTATGTTGAAACAAACAACAATCAGGTTGATTTCTTCGCTTTCTCTGTATATTCCGAGGGACGGCATCCATACATTTCTTGAAAACATTTGCTTAGGTAGCTGGAACTGCTGAAGCCGGTACGCTCCGCTATTTCGGTTACGCTCAGTTTGCCTTCGGCAAGTAGTTGCGCTGCCCGTTGGAGGCGGATGTTGCGGATAAAGAGGCTGGGGGACTGGTCGAGCAAAGTCACCAGTTTGCGGTAGAGTCCGGTGCGTTCCATGCAGAGGTCACGGCTTAGTTGCTCTACGGAGTAGCCGTTGACGTCAAGGTTCTTTTCTACCAGTTCTATCGCTTGCACTAAAAAGGCGGATTCTGCACTGTCCGGTTCTATGCCGTTTGGCTTTTCATTATCATCTGCCGTTTCGTTCCTGTCGCAGACGGAAGGGTGGCTTTTCTTCTCCGAACGGGCTTTCTGTTCGGCTTCATAGCTGTTGCATTGCTCTATCAGGTTGCGGATGCGGAGCAGCAGGATTTCTTCTTTATGTTGCTGTTTCATCTTTTTCTTGGTCTGATAGATATAGAGGCGGATGCTTGCTAAGACAATCAGTAACACGATGATCGTATACAGAACGTAGGCGGTAGTCGTTTTCCACCAGGGAGCGTGGATGATGACGTGTATCTTTGTGATGTTATCGTTCCATTGTAACTGGTTGTCGGATGCAGCGACTTTGAATGTATATTCTCCCGGCGGTAAATTGGTATAGGAGGCCTGTAGGATGCCGTTGCCGACTGTTGCATTCCCTTGTCCGCTGGCGAAAGCGTTCATCCATTGTTGGTCGATGCCTTCCAGTTGGTAGCGGTAGTAGGTGCGTTCGCTGTTCACGTAGTTCAGTGCCGAACATTCGAAGGTCAGAAAGTTCTGGTTATAGTCCAGTTCTAGCTCCTTTGTGTAAGGGGCGGCTTGTGGCAGGATGATGCGGTTTCCGTACTTTTCTCCCGTGTTTACTTTTTCACCGTAGAGATGTAAGTTGGTGAAAACCGGTTTGTAAGGCAGGCCCGGAGTGGCGGATTCATGGTCGGGACGGAAAATGGTAAAGCCGTCGATGCCTCCGAAATAGAGTGTACCATCCGAAGATTCAAAGATAGCTCCCTGTATATATTCCTCTTCTAAAGCCCCGTCCAGTTGATTGAAGTTGGTAAAGCCGATTTCCTGATTCTCCGGATTGATATGGATGCGTGAAATGCCATTGCTGGTAGTTACCCAGATATAGTTGTTTCTGTCTTCGATGATTGATTGTACGAAGTTATTGCTCAGTCCGTCTTCACGATAGAAAATGCGGTGGGCTTGGGTATTGGATGAGGCGGGGTGATTATCTGCTGTTTGTGTGGTCGGTTTGCTATCCGGTGTTTGCTCTTGATCGGTGAAGAGTTCCAGTCCGTCGGCTGTCCCTGCCCATGTCCAGCCCCGTGTGTCAGTGCATAGAGCGGTGTATGATTGCCTTCTGTAATATTTGTTTCCACCTCTTTGATCTAATTCCTTTGCCAATTCTGTAGAGACCGATAAGGCTGGTACAGGCAGCAGAGTCCGTGAACCGTCCTGATTGACAGCTAGCTGATAGATTGTGGAATGGCTTTTCAGATAGATATTGCCGTTATCATCTTCTGCAAAAGCTTTGACGGCGATGTCCTCTTCCGGTGATGCGGGGAAAGCAGTGCGGCTGACGTGAATCAGTTTGTGTGTGGCAGGATGATGATAGAGTAATCCCCGATTGAGTGTGCCTACCCATAATCCGCCCTGGGCATCCTGAAAGATGGTGCTGACTTCGGTCGAAACGAGCTTTCCCTTCTTTGTTTCCAGTACGGGGATGTATTGCTGTTCCCTGCTTTGGAGGTCGATGATCCAGAAACCGTGAACACAACTGATATAAGCTTTATCGCCCTGTGGAGTGATGATCAGGGTGTTGAGCGTGTAGTTCTGTTCGAACAGCTTCTCCCATGTCCGGTTTTGGGGATTAAAGTAGAAGAATCCTCCTTTGCGGCCGTTGCGTAACTGGTAGAATCCTTTTGGGCTTTTGACAACGAGAGAAGTACGGTTGAAGTCCTCCTGTTCCGAGGCGGGATAAGCAGCTCTGTCATACAACTGTTTCCCGGTTTTCGGATCGTAGCAAACGACTTCACCGGTATGATAGAATAGGTAAACCGCAAGTTCATCCGAATGTATGTCCTGTAGCTTTCGATGTTCATTCTCCGGCAGGGTGAGACGGATGCCCGTTTCCAGTTCCCGCAACTCCTGGGAAGTAAGTAGCCAGATACGTCCCGAATTGTCGACGAAAAGGTCTTCTACCGGTTCGTGTATCTCTTTTCCCCGGAAATAGGAGTCAAGGTGAGGTATGTATTTTTCTTGATGGAGATCGATGCACATCAGTTTATGATAATCTTTAATCCATAGGAGTGAATCTCCGCATTGATAGATGCGGTAACATCCTTCATACTGTTTCAGCGGGGAAATGTCTTCTGCCGTGCGGTGAAGGTAGCTGAAATGTACGCCGTCATACAGATTGACATTCCCGTTGGTGGTGAATACCATTCTTCCGTCGGGGAGTTGGAGTATGTAGCGTATCTGGTTGTCGCTCAATCCTTGTGCCGTGTTGATCGATGTAAACAGGAAGTCGTTGGCGTCCACCGTCAGTGTCATCCTGATACACAGGAGGAGGAATAGTAGTATTCGGGTGTTTTTCTGGTTATTTGCCGCCATTGGGATAAGGATTATGATGTTCGATGATGCAAAGATAAAAAAAGTCGGGGTTATACTTGGATAAACTGTTCTTTTTGTAAAGGGTTTCGGGAGGGAATGTCTGCATATCAATCAAAAAAGGGGGGAAATCATGCAAACGATGAAAGTTTGTATGCGAATATAATTATATTCCCTATTTTTGCTTTTGTTACAATGAGGACATTTAATCATAAAAGAAAAATAATATTATGAAGAAACTTGTAAGCACTTTGACAGCGATTCTTGGTATAAGCACTCTTGCAGCACAGGATGTGGTTATAAAAGGACCGGACGAAAAGTTGCAGTTGGCGGTATTTGTGCAGAACGAGACGAAGCCTTGTTATTCTGTGAGTTACAACGGAAAGACGATGTTGGAAAAGTCTCCTTTAGGCATGAATACCAATATCGGTGATTTTACGAAGAATCTTAAACTGACCGGACATTCCGTCGACAAGATCGATACTGTTTATCAACAGACACGTATCAAAGTTTCCAACGTACATTACCGTGCCAATGAACTGACTTGTCATTTAGAGAATGAGCAGGGACAAAAGCTGGGAGTTGTTTTTCGGGTGAGTGATAATGATGTGGCTTTCCGCTATACTTTGCCGCATCAGGGAGGAAAAGCGAGTGTGACGGTGAAGGAAGAACAAACAGGTTTCCGCTTTCCGGAGCAGACTACTACTTTCTTGTGTCCGCAGAGCGATGCGATGATTGGCTGGAAACGTACGAAACCCAGTTATGAAGAAGAATATAAAGCGGATGCGCCGATGAGCGACCGTTCGCAGTACGGACATGGGTATACGTTCCCTTGTTTGTTTCGTATAGGAAATGACGGTTGGGTGCTGGTCAGCGAGACGGGTGTGGACAGTCGTTATTGCGGTTCACGTTTGAGTGATGTGAGTGAAGGGAATTTATATACGGTCGCCTTTCCGATGGCGGAAGAAAATAATGGAAACGGAACGGTCGCTCCTGCTTTTGCACTGCCCGGCGCTACTCCGTGGCGTACCATCACAGTGGGAGATCATCTGAAGCCGATTGTAGAAACAACTGTTCCGTGGGATGTGGTAAGCCCGCTTTATGAAACAAAACATGATTATCGTTTCGGGCGTGGCACGTGGAGCTGGATTCTTTGGCAGGACGGCAGTATCAACTATGATGATCAGGTACGTTACATTGATTTTGCTTCGGCTATGGGATATGAGTATGCGTTGATCGATAACTGGTGGGATACCAGAATCGGGCATCAGCGTATGAAGTCGCTGGTTGAGTATGCACGCGATAAAGGTGTCGAGTTGTTCTTGTGGTATAGTTCTTCCGGCTATTGGAATGACATTGAACAGGGACCGGTGAACCGAATGGATAATGCAATCATTCGTAAACGTGAAATGAAATGGCTGCAAAGTCTCGGTGTGAAGGGAATCAAGGTTGATTTCTTCGGCGGTGACAAGCAGGAGACAATGCGGCTGTATGAAGATATTCTGAGTGATGCGGACGATCACGGATTGATGGTGATTTTCCACGGTTGCACATTACCTCGCGGATGGGAGCGTATGTATCCGAATTATGTGGGCAGTGAAGCAGTGCTGGCTTCGGAAAATATGGTGTTCAATCAGCATTTCTGTGATGAGGAAGCGTTCAATACTTGCCTGCATCCGTTTATCCGCAATACGGTGGGATCGATGGAGTTTGGCGGCTGCTTTCTGAATAAGCGCCTGAACCGTAATAACGACGGCGGTACAACACGCCGGACTACGGACGTGTTCCAGTTGGCGACTACCGTTCTCTTTCAGAATCCGGTTCAGAACTTTGCACTGGCTCCTAACAATCTGAAAGATGTTCCGGCTGTTTGCATGGACTTTATGAAGCGGGTACCCACAACGTGGGATGAGACACGGTTTGTTGATGGCTATCCGGGGAAGTATGTGGTGTTGGCCCGTCGTCAGGGAGATACCTGGTATCTGGCGGCTGTAAATGCCGGCAAAGAACCGCTGAAACTAAAACTGGATTTGGAAATGTTTGCCGGAAAGACGGTGGCTCTTTATAAGGATGATAAAAAGGGAGAACCGGAGTTAACGTCACTGAAAGTGAAGGAAAACGGTAAGGTGCAGTTGGAAATCCGCCCTCAAGGAGGTATTCTTTGTATAAAGTAGCCTGTCAATATGGTTTATTTGTAAATGCTGTTACTTTAAATATCGGTATTGTCTTATCGTAAATCGTATTTATCCTATTAAACTTACCAGAAAAAAAGTACGTTTGCATTGTCTTATTCAACTGTAATTTTTGTATGAATCAGGCATTAACTTTGGATAATAGATAATAGTATGCAAAAACAGATCTTTTTTAGTTTTGTGCTGGTAATGATGTTGTTAGGGAAAGTGAAAGCTCAGCACAATAATCCTTTTGGCAATGCATTGATTCCGGATATGATTGCCGATGCGAGTATTCAGGAAATTAATGGTGTCTTTTATTGCTATGCCACTACTGATGGCTATGGGCAGGGACTTAAAACATCAGGCCCTCCGGTAGTATGGAAATCAAAAGACTTTGTACACTGGAGTTTTGATGGAACTTACTTCCCTTCGGCTGCAAAGGAGAAGTATTGGGCTCCCAGTAAAGCAATTTTTGCTAATGGTAAATATTATATATATCCCACTATCAATGGGTATATGTATCCTGCTGTAGCTGATAAGCCTGAAGGACCGTTTAAACTGGCACGTGGGAAAGACGAATTCTATAAGCCTTTTACTCCTTCTACTTTATTGCAGAGTAAGAATCCGGGCGGGATTGATGCTGAAATCTTTGTTGACGACGATGGGCAGGCTTATGTGTTTTGGGGACGAAGGCATGTAGCCAAACTCAACGAGGATATGATTACGGTGGATTCTGTAGTACAGGTAATTTCTACTCCTCGCAAGGAGTACTCTGAGGGACCTATCTTTTTCAAACGTAAAGGAATATATTATTATTTGTACACTATCGGAGGGGATGAGAAATATCAATATGCGTATGTAATGAGCCGGGTTTCCCCTATGGGACCTTTTGAAGCTCCTGAACAGGATATAATATCTACTACCAATTATGAACGGGGAATCTTCGGACCGGGACATGGTTGTGTCTTTCATCCTGAGGGTACGGATAATTATTATTTCGCATATTTAGAGTTTGGCAGGCGAAGTACAAACCGTCAGACATATGTGAATCAACTGAAATTTAATGAAGACGGTACGATTCGCCCTGTCGAACTAACAATGGATGGAGTGGGGGCATTGAAGAAGGTGAAATCAGATAAAAAAATGAAAATAGATACAGTTTATGCGTCTAGTATTGAAGTGCCGTTGAAGATTGAACCGATGAAAGACCCGACATGTCTGCGGACAGAATATTTTGTTCCTTCTTTTGCGGTGGACGGGGCAAATGGTTCCCGATGGATGGCTGCTGCCGAAGATAGTATTAATCCATGGATTGTGGCAGATTTGGGTACTGTAAAGAAGGTCAGACGCAGTGAAATTTATTTTGTACGCCCTACTGCCGGACATGCTTATGTTATTGAAGCATCGATGGATGGAAAAGTCTGGCAAGAGTTCGCTGTCCATCAAGATAGGAAGATGTGTTCACCACATACCGATGTCTTGAATAAAAGGTTCCGTTATCTGAGAATTAAAATCCTAAAAGGAGTCCCCGGTATCTGGGAATGGAATATTTATTAATAAGCCAAAGAGGAAGATGGCAATATGAGAACTGTATGGACAGTAATCAGCTATATGCTTTCCTGATTACGATAGATGTCGATATTGTCTTATCGTAGATCGTATTCATCCTATTAATGTCTACTAAAAAAGCAGTACGTTTGTAATCAATAATTCAATCGTAATATTTATGAAAACAAAAAAACTACTGTTACTGTCTTTATTGTTCGTGGCGGGGACTTTATCTGCTCAAAATTATCAAGTTCCTGTCTCGGAACAAGATGAACCTATGATGCAAGGAAAATTCCAACCTACTTGGGAGTCATTGTCTAATTATAAAGTACCGGAATGGTTCAGAAATGTAAAGTTTGGTATTTGGGCTCATTGGGGACCTCAATGCGTGGAAGGAAGCGGTGATTGGATGGCTCGTCATTTGTATATGGAAAATTCACGAGAATATCGGCATCATGTAGCGAATTACGGTCATCCTTCTGAATTTGGCTTTAAAGATATTATTCCGTTATGGAAGGCTGAAAAATGGAATCCTGATAAGTTGGTTGCATTCTATAAAAAAATAGGTGCTCAGTATTTTTTTGCTTTGGGTAACCATCATGATAACATGGACCTTTGGGATAGTAAATACCAACCATGGAACTCTGTCAATATGGGACCAGAAAAAGATATATTGAAAGGATGGGAGAAAGCAGCGCGTAAACATGGACTTTATTTTGGCGTCAGCCTGCATGCTGATCATGCCTGGAGTTGGTATGAAACAGCTCAAAGACATGATACTCAAGGACCTAAAAAAGGTGTCCCATATGATGGGAAATTAACGAAAGCTGATGGCAAGGGAAAATGGTGGGAAGGATATGATCCTCAGGATTTGTATGCTCAGAATCATCCGTTGAGTCAGAATAGTTGGGATAATGGTGCAATTCACAGGCAATGGGCATGGGGAAATGGAGTTTGTTTGCCGACACAGGAGTATTGTACTAATTTCTATAACCGTACACTTGATGTAATAAACCGCTATAATCCGGATTTATTATATTTTGATGTAACAGTGGCACCTTTTTATCCTATAAGTGATGCAGGTTTAAAGATTGCTGCTCATTTCTATAATCATAATATGTCTACGCAAAAGGGTAAATTGAATGCTGTAATGTTTGGTAAGATGCTTGATGCTGATCAACGTAAAGCCTTGGTATGGGATGTAGAACGTGGAGCTCCAAATAAAATAATAGATGAATCCTGGCAGTCATGTTCGTGCCTTGGCGGATGGCACTACAGTACGTCTGTATATGATAATAACCAATATAAGTCAGCATCTGACGTTGTAAAATTATTAGTTGATATTGTCAGCAAAAATGGTAACTTGCTCTTAAGTGTTCCGTTGCGTGCAGATGGAACTTTTGATGAAAAAGAAGAAAAAATATTGAATGAATTTGGTGCTTGGATGAACATTAATAAAGAAGCAATCTATGATACACGTCCTTGGAAAGTATTTGGAGAGGGACCTATAGCGGAAGGAAATGTTCAACTTAAAGCACAGGGATTTAACGAAGGGGCCTATAGTAAAGCCGATGCAAAAGAAATACGTTTTACACAGACAGAGAAAAATCTGTATGCTACAGTCTTGGAATGGCCCGAAGATGGGAAAATATTAATTAAATCTTTAGCGGAAGGGAATGAACTATATCCCAATAAGATAAGTAAAGTTGAATTGCTTGGTTACGGAAAAGTACCTTTCTCACGTACAGATAAGGGACTTATTGTCAATATTCCAAATAAGTCATTGAAAAATATAGCTCCTGTTTTTAAGATTAGAAAATAGAAAGCACTGTCATGCCGCATATTCAGGGATACAAAATGAAAGAGTATGACATACCGACGAAGAGGTATTGCCAAACTTTAAGCTTGAAAAATGATCCGATGCTGATTGAAGAGTATCGTAAGATACATAGTGAAGAAAAAGCTTGGCCGGAAATTAGAGCGGGAATTCGTGCTGTAGGCATTTTGGAAATGGAAATTTATATATTGGGATCACAACTCTTTATGATTATAGAAACTCCGCTTGACTTTGACTGGGAGATAGCTATGGATAAATTATCTCATCTTCCGCGACAGGCTGACTGGGAAAAGTATGTATCCAGATTTCAAGAATGTTCGCCTTTGAGCTCGTCTGCGGAGAAATGGAAATTGATGGAACGTATGTTTTATCTTTATGAAGATTAGTTGAGACTATGTAATCGTTTACTATTTGTTAATGAAAAAATGAATAGCACCTTCTACGCTATTCCTTTTTTATTAAGAATGATAAGAGGTACGATATTCTTGGGGAGTAACGCCGGTGATTTTTTTGAATAACCTGTTGAAGTATGAATAATCTTCAAATGCTAGATTTAATGCAACATTTTTGATTGACATATCATCGGTTATTAATATGAGCTGAGCTTTCTCTATTTTTTTGCGGATAATATATCTTAAAGGTGTATCTCCTGTCTCTTTTTTGAATAGGCGAATAAAATGGTCTTTTGATAAGCCGGATTTCTCTGCTAATACTCCTAATTCAATAGTTTCATTTATGTGCTTACGGATGTAGTGGATGGCTTCTTCTATCCGGTTATCTTTTAATACCATTTTTATTTGAGCTCTTTGTAGAAATCGTGCTAGCAATTGGTATACAATACCTCTTGACTCTACTTTTTCGGATAATGTTCGTTGTTTGTTTTTTAGCAGATTCTGCATAAGTGTGTAATTGTTATCGTAAGAAGTAGGGTCTGACTTCTGTAAGGTCATATGTGGATTTATAGCGCAGAGCCGCTGAAATAATGCCAAATCTAGTTCGGTAGCAGGTATTTCTATTGGAAAATCCCAATTGTCCAGTAAGTTGTTGTCTGACTGGTGTTCTTCATAGATATGCAGATAATAGTGGGAGAAATAAGAGTTGCAGATATAGCTATGTTTGGTAAACGCTGGAATAAAATACATGTGGTTGGCTTTTAAAATCTGGATTTTACCTGATATTAAGATTTGTGCCGTACCTTCTGTCACATAGTATAAACGTGTGAAAGGGCTACTGACATTTTTCCAGTTCCAGTCGGCATTATGAATAGCCAAACCTATGTTCAATACAAGCGGGTGCAATTTATCGACGAATGATGCCATAATATACAGGTTTTATTAATGTAGAGATAAAGATAAATAAAAAATAGATATTACTCTTTTGATATCGATAATTTTAAATAAAATGTCGATATTGTTTTATGATTAATTCCGCTATAGCTGTTTATGTCGATATTATATTATTCTAAATCGTATTAATCCTATAATATAAGCTATTGATTTGCTACATTTGTGGTATATTATTTGAAAGAGATTGAGAATAAAAAGAATTCAGGATAATCCTGTAACACAGTGTATGAATATAAGAAAGAATATGAAAACCAACACATGTATTGTAGTATTGATTTTTACTTTATTAACAGTAAATGTATTTGCACAGAATGATTACAAGTGGGGAGAATGGACAACTTGGGGCGATCAGGGAGATGGCACCTATTGTAATCCTGTCCTTCCTTCCGATTACAGTGACATTGATTGTATTCGTGTGGGGGATGATTATTATGCTATTTCTTCTACCTTTCAATATTCCCCAGGTATGGTGATCATACATTCCAAGGATTTGGTGAACTGGACGATTAAAGGTCATGTGGTTTCTGATCTGAGACAGATCAGTGAAGAAATGAACTGGACGCGTATGAATCGTTATGGCCGAGGTATTTGGGCAGGGGCAATTCGTTATTATCAGGGAAAATTCTATGTGTATTTCGGTACACCGGATGAAGGTTATTTTATGTCGACAGCTACCGATCCTGCGGGACCATGGGAACCGTTGCACTGTGTAAAAGCAGAAAAGGGATGGGATGACTGTTGTCCTTTCTTTGACGATGACGGGCAACTATATTTTGTAGGTACCTATTTTGCTGATAAATACAAAACTTACCTGTACCGGATGACACCTGATGGGAAGACCTTGATCGAAAACTCTAAAATATTAATTAATGAGGGGTATGGTCGCGAGGCAAGTAAACTTTATAAAATCAACGGAACATATTATCATTTTTTCAGTGAAGTTAAAAATGGCGGTAGATATATCATGATGCAACGTTCTTCTTCAATTACAGGACCGTATCTTGAAAGGAAACAATTAAGTCATGTACAGCGTGAATATAATGAGCCTAATCAAGGCGGACTTGTTGAAGGTCCTGACAGGAAGTGGTATTTCTTTACCCACCATGGTACGGGTGACTGGGCAGGTCGGATTGCTAGTCTGCTACCGGTATATTGGGTCGATGGTTGGCCGATTATTGGTGAGGTTGGGCAGGATGGCATTGGCACAATGGTATGGCAAGCGGCCAAGCCTTCCAATGAGTATCCGGTTCGGACTCCACAATCATCTGATGATTTTAGCAAGTCGGTACTTTCTCCTCAATGGGAATGGAACTACCAGCCCCGGGACGAGATGTGGTCATTAACGGAAAGACCAGGCAATTTGCGGTTAAAAGCTTTTCGTCCATTAGTCACGGATAATTTGCTGAAAGCGGGAAATACCTTGACTCAGCGTTGTTTTTGTACAAACAAAAATGAGGTTATTGTAAAAATGAACATTGAGGGCATGGTTGACGGACAGAAAGCCGGACTGTGTCATTACTCTAAGAGTTATGCCATGGTGGGGGTACGCCAGTCCGGCAAAGACCGGAATCTGGAATTTCAGACCAATAAAGAGAAAATCACAGGTCCTGCGATAAAGGGAAACAAGGTGTGGATTAAATCTGTATGGGGGCTGGATGGAAAAAGCCAATTTTCATATAGTACAGATGGCAGGAAGTTTACCCCGTTCGGAGAGGTATATCAACTTGAATGGGGATATTACCGGGGAAGCCGCATTGGGATTTACTGTTTTAATAATATAGCGGATGCGGGGTATATCGATGTGGATGAGTTTATTTATTTATATTAACTGTTTAGTGTATGAAACATTCCTTTAATTGTTTAAGTTATGAATTACTGCTTTATGTGCTCATTTGTATTCCATTCTGTTCTTGTTCTCAAAAAGATACAGGTGTGATTTCTCCTAATGGGAAGATATGTCTTTCTGTTGAAATAAAGGAAGATACTGAAAAAGACGGTTTTGGCAAAGTCTTTTTTAATGTAGAGTACAAAGATGGTAAAACTTCCAGAAGGGTTCTATCTGATACCCGAATTGGCTTGGAAACCCAGCTTATGTCATTTACCGATAACATCAGGTTGAAATCTGTGTCCGGTACTAAACTAATTGAAGATGATTATGTGATGCTTACCGGTAAAAGAAGTCATTGTCAGAATAGAGGAAATGAAAGGATATTTCGGTTTGAGAATGAGAAGGCAGAAACCTTAGATATCGTTTTCAGGGCTTACGATGACGGGATTGTATTTCGATATAGCTTACCATCTGTTCAAGATAAGGATAGTCTGACATCTGAACATACAGCTTACTATATTCCAGAAGGAACGAAAAGATGGATACAGAATTATTCTGTTGGTTATGAAGGTTTCTATCCATTGAAAACCAGAGCAGAAAGAGGCAAAGACAATATGTGGGGCTATCCATTACTTTTGGAACCAGCCGATTCATTGTTTGTGTTGATAACTGAGGCCAATATACTTCGTGGACATAGTGGTTCCAGATTGTATAATGGAAATGATATGAATCAATATCAAGTGCGGATGACAGATGATAAATTAGCCTTGGGTGATTCATTCACATCGCCATGGAGAGTTCTTATGATAGGTTCTTTGTCTGATGTTGTAGAATCTACTTTAGTGACAGATGTCTCTGAACCTAACAAAATTTCTGATACAAGTTGGATTATGCCGGGCTCTGCATCATGGGTATACTGGGCGCATAATCATGGTTCCAAAAATTTCAAGATTGTAAAAGACTACATTGACTTGGCTGTTGATATGAAGTGGCCATATAGTCTGATAGATGCGGAATGGAATGAAATGTCAAACGGTGGAGATATTGAAGATTTGATAACCTATTCTCTTAGTCGAAATATAAAGCCTATGATTTGGTATAATTCGTCAACTGCTTGGATGGGGCCGGGTCCTCTTTACCGCTTGAATAGTAAGGAAAACAGAATAAAGGAATATACTTGGCTTCAAAAGTCAGGTGTAGTAGGGGTTAAGATTGATTTTTTTCCTGATGATTATTCGTCTAATATGGATTATTATATTGATTTGCTGGAAGATGCAGCTAAATATAAATTAATGGTCAATTTTCATGGAGCTACTATTCCTCGTGGATGGCAAAGGACTTATCCTCATCTGATGACTATGGAAGCCGTTTATGGGGCAGAGTGGTATAACAATAAGCCAATACTTACAGATCGTGCTGCTGAACATAATGTAACATTGCCATTTACCAGAAATGTCATTGGCTCAATGGATTATACACCTGGTACATTCTCTGATTCTCAACATCCTCATATCACTACTTGTGGGCATGAACTAGCTTTGTCTGTTGTGTTTGAGTCAGCATTGCAGCATATGCCTGATAGGCCGGAGGTGTACAGTTCATTACCTCGAAAAGTAAGAGAATTCCTTTCGGGATTACCTACTGCTTGGGATGATACAAAACTGTTGTGTGGCTATCCGGGTACTGACATCGTACTGGCACGACGTAAGGGAGATGTATGGTATATTGGAGGATTGAACGGAACTAACGAGAATAAAACTCTTTCTTTTTCATTGGTTCCTCTGCAAGTTGAAGGAAAAACGATGGATGTATTTAAGGATGGGGTGGACGATAAGAGTTTTGCCATCGAAGAAAACATCCAGTTATCAAACGATAAAATGGATATGTCATGTCTTCCTCGTGGAGGATTTGTGGCAGTAATAAAGTAAGGATAATAAGTAAATAGACATCTGTGAAAAAGAAATAGACAAATCATGCTGTGTTTCAATAAAAATGCACTATCTTGCGGTATTGTTTAACCTTAAAATATGATAGCCATGAACACAAAATTATTCGGTTTGTTTATCGCATTGTTGGTATGCCTGCCTTCGTTTGCCCAGCAAAAGCCTGTAGAGAAGGTAGATAGTGATGGAGTTTATCTGATGCCCGATCAAATGCCGGAGTTTCCGGGTGGGATGCAGGCGATGATGAAGTTTTTGACTACAAATATTAAGTATCCTGTAGAAGCACAGAAGAAAGGCGTTTCCGGTCGTGTGATCGTACAGTTTGTCATAATGGAAGACGGAACATTGGATCAGGCTAAAGTTATAAGAGGAATCGATCCCTTGCTGGACGAAGAAGCCTTGCGCGTAGTGAAATTAATGCCGAAATGGAAACCGGGAATGGATAGAGGCGAGGCAGTGAAAGTACGTTTTACAGCTCCGATAATGTTTAATCTGTCCAGACCGGAGGCACAGAGACCTACTTTCCCCGAACTTGTAGTACCTATCGGGCAGGAAGTAGAAAACAGGTCTTTGCAAGGAGTATGGCAGAGTTGTGTTGTGCAACCGGGCGAACATGGATATAAAATTCTGTTATTGCCTGTTATAAAGATCATATCGCCTGATCAGACATTCATGAATATAATGACAGCCGGTATGAACGGCAGGTCAAATGCCATCATCTATTGTCAGGGAGAGTACAGTTTGCCATCGGATGGCACTTACGTGGAGATGGTGGAAAAATCGGTTGATCCGGTTTTTATACAAGGAGTAAAGAATGAAATCAGTGTGGAACGATTGCATGATAATCTGATTAAGTTGTCTTTTACGGTTCCGGGACAGGGAAGAAAAGTGACGGAATATTGGTTCCGGGCCCCTTCGCCGGATGTGAAGATAATGGCTAATTGATATTTTAGGCACGGATTTCACGGGTTACACGGTCTTAATGGATAAAAGCCGTGTTCATCCGTGAAATCCGTGCCTAAAAAGCTCTCTGTACTTTCTTATCTTCGACTCAGCTTATTATTAATTCTTAAAGAATCCGTTATCTTCCCATTGTCCCGCTTCCTGTGGCTGTGCCGACGTGGCGCTTACATCGATAGGCAGCCATACTTCCATGTCGCCTTCGCCCCGATGTGCCCAGGCATAATAGGGTATCAATGTGAGTTCTACGTCTTTAGTTACCAGTTTTCCTGCTTTGTCATAACTTAATGCCTGCGCATCGGTCGTTATCTGACGGATGCCGTAAAGTAACTCCGGTTTGTCTGTTACCTTGAATTGCGGATGCTGGTTGAGAAGTATGCTGTGGACGTTGAATCTGTTGTCCGGCCATTCTGCGCAATAAACGATGGGGCCGCGTTCAACGGCAACACGTCCGTGATCGGCTTCTACTTTGGGATTTGCCTTTACTATTCGGGGGATCATGTCGAAATGTACCTCTACCACATCTCCCTTTTTCCATTTGCGGGCAATGCTGAGATAGCCATCATTGACATCGCTTTCTACTGTCTGTCCGTTTACGGATACTTGGTAGGCAGGTTTCTGATTGTCGGCGTAAGAATACAGGTCACTGGGAAGTACATTGCCGCGTACCCAGCCGGGGATACGGAGTTTCATGGTGAAGTCCTGATTGCCCTGCGTTATTTTCAGGCGGATGTCCCCATTCCAGGGATAGCCGGTTTCTTGTTCCAGCAGAATCTTTTTCTTGTCTACCTTTAGCTCGGCTTTGTTGGAAAGATAAAGGTTCACGTATACCTGATCGTTCTTCACGGCATACACATATCCCGGTAATGACGGAATGAAACGGCTGACGTTTGAAGGGCAGCAGGCGCAGCCGAACCAAGGTTTGCGGCTGTATTTTCCATTAGAAGACAGCGGGTTGGGATAGAAGAATGAACCTCCGTCCAGTGATACACCCGATATCAGACCGTTGTATAGTGTGCGTTCCAGGACATCGAAATATTTGGCGTCTCCGTGCAGCAGGAAAAGACGGTAGTTCATGTATACATTGCCGATAGCGGCGCAGGTTTCACAATAAGCGGACTGGTTGGGCAGCTCGTAGTTGTTACCGAATGCTTCGCCTGCGTGACGTGCACCGATGCCTCCGGTTATATAAATCTTTTTAGAAACGATGTTGTCCCAAATCTTGTCTATCGCTTTGATGTAGCTGCTGTCTCCGGTGATGGCTGCCACATCTGCCATGCCTGAGTACATATATACGGCACGTACGGCATGTCCTACGGCTTCATCCTGTTCTACCACAGGATTGTGTGCCTGACTATAGGCGTCTTTCCGGCTGGTATATCCACGGGTATCCAGGAAGAACTTTGCCTGATCAAGATACTTTTTGTCTCCCGTCACCATGTATAGTTTGACTAAAGCCATTTCGGCTATCTGATGCCCCGGTACGTATTTCTTTTGTTGAGGGCCGTTGCCGATTTCGCGGCAGACACAGTCGGCATATTTAATGGCAATATTGAGGAAGTTTCGTTTTCCGGTAGCTTGATAATGTGCTACAGCTCCTTCTATCATGTGCCCGAGATTGTAGAACTCATGACTTAGGTTCTCTACCGCTACCCAACGCTCTTTTCCTGCCCAGTTGTGCGGGTGCTTCGGGTTCATGGTGCGGGCTGTATAAAGGTAACCGTCCGGTTCCTGTGCTCCGGCAACGATGACGAGTACGCTGTCAATGTACTTTTGCAGTTTCTTGTCCGGATAGGTTTGCAGAGAGTAACTGGCTCCTTCTATTGTTTTGTATACATCGGTATCGTCGAAAGAGAAGCCCTCTACTTTGTAGGTATCGCTGGGATGTGCTGCCTTTACAAAGTTTTCGTAACGTCCCGTCTCTTCACATTTGCTGAATGCCAGAGGGATGGTTACTTCACGGCTTGCTTGAAGGCGCTGTCCCCAAAAGTTGTCCGTCACTTTAACGGAAGTAAAGGGGACAGGGTCTATAGGATATCCATGATTTATTTGCGCGCTGCCTGTTATGCAGATGCAGGTCAGGAATGTCGCAGTCAGAACGTTTTTCATCTTGGTATTATTTTAGTATGAATCTCTGTTGTGGTGTTATGGTGTCGGGATTACCTGTTTGATTGTTCCGTCCGGATTGAATTCCATCCGGTCAATACATACTTCGCGGTGCCAGCCCGGTCCGTCATTCAGATGGTTCTTGTTGATACGGTGGTATACGATATACCATTTGTCTTTTCCCGGTACTTGCAGGATAGAGTTGTGGGCAGGTCCGTAGATTTCTTCTTTTGGATTTTGAATGAGTACTATCGGGGCTTTGGCTACTTCGATCGGACCGAGTGGTGACTGGGCGGTACCATAAACAACGTGGTAGTTGGGGGAACCGGTGTCGTCTACAGACCAGAAGAAGTAGTAAACTCCTTTTCTATAAATAACGTAAGGAGCTTCACGGTATGCGTAAGTCTGCAAAGTCCCTCCTTTGGGAGTTAATACTACCGTTGTCTCTTCTTTGACGGACAGCATGTCGTCGTTGAGCTCGGCTCCTGCCATGTAACCGTTACCCCAATAGAGGTAGCTTTTGCCGGATACGGGGTCGGTGAATACATCCACATCAATCTGCTGTCCCCGTCCTGTGGGAGAAGAGGTGATGATAGGTTTGCCCAGATCTGTGAAAGGTCCGGTGGGGGAGTCGGCTACGGCAACTCCTATCTGCTTGCCTTTGTTGGTCGTCGGGTTGGCACTATAATAAAAGAAGTATTTATACTTCCCGTCTATCTTCTTTTCTTCAATGCAGGGAGCCCATGCGTTTCCGTTTGCCCAAGACACATTTTTGCCCATCTCCAGAATCACAGTCTCTTCTTTCCATGTCTTTAAATTCTTCGATGAAAAGACCTTAAAATAATTTCCGCCCCATCCCGGAAATCCGTCACTGGTGGGGTAAATATAATAGCGTTTTGTCTGATGAGAATACAGAACTTCGGGGTCGGCATGGAACCCCGGCAGAATAGGATTGCCTGATTTCTTATTCTGTGCCGTTACTTGTACTGCTCCGATGAGTAATAAGTGGAATAGAAAGATTTTGGTAAATAAATGCTTCATGATATTTATAATTAGATTTTTATTATAAGTACGACAAAGATAGAGGATCTACCTAAATAAAAAGATTATATATCCGTCAAATAGGGTTATATATCATTCAAACGGAAATGAAAATAAGAAAATACCTTTAAATAGACCTTGATGAATGAATATTGGAGCTTGTTTATTGCTTTCTTTAAAAAAAGAATACTTACGTTTGGGAAAATGGTTGGAGAGTATGTTGGTATTAAATAAATTTGTTTTTCGAAAATAGGTTATTTTGAGATAAAAAGGTCATTATGAATTAAAATTAGATTTTAATGAATGAATATCAGACATGCTTTTAGTTATTAGGCTTTACCTTTGCAAGACATAAAAACACACGATTACCATGAGAATCAAACTTGTATTATTTTTTTGTTTTATCAGCATAACTGCGTTTGCTCAGAACGGAATAACCTTTGAAGTGGAAGAACTTTCAAAGCCGGAAATTTGGCTTTCGACAAGGTCATGCGATGATATTTATAAAGAGCTTATATTATCGGATGTCAAGTTATGGCTTGGCAAGGTAAAAAGAGAGAATATAGACTTTCCATTTAATATCATAGCAAAAAGTGAGGCTCCCGAATATTTAGTATCTTACAATTATAACTCCTTTTTCAATGGTATGTATCGGGCTTATGCAGATCATAGGCCGTTTGTTTTGTCACCGGACATGATTTGGTTGTTAATCAGTCAAGGTTTTGCACGGCATGTAGAGGCTAATAAAGAATCTATGAGGCATTATTTTGTAGATTATTCAGGTCAACAATCCCTGATAGTAATGGCAGATAAGCAATTGGATGATCCGACTGTAAAGTGGGAAGGAATTGTATCCGACTTTACCCAACAGATAAAAGAACAGGTGGGAGGTGACTTGGTAGACTTGCTGACATGTAACTTCTCAACAACAACCTCTTTGGAAAAAATGGTTTCCGAAGTAACAATCATGGAGACAATGAAACCTTATTTTGAGTTTTTGGTGATGCGTATTGTTTGCGGAATCCCACAAATAACGCTCGAAGGGACTCCCGAAGACTGGAAGAAGGTGCTGAAGAAAGCAAGGAAGCTAAAGAAATATGAACTGGAATGGTGGATATCCGAACTGGAACCTCTTTTAGAGGAGTTTGTGAAAGCGTCAAAAGGAAAAGTGGATAGGGACTTTTGGCGGAATATGTTTAAATATCACTCACAAAAACAATATGGAGCTCCTAATATAATAGATGGATGGATTGTCAAATTCTTCCCTTACGATAAGGATGGAGGACGAAACACATTGAAACAACTGGAAGGCACTAATTGTCTGCCGCAGGAGATAGTAAAGGTTGACATGACATACAAGGAAGTATATAATGATACCATCATAGAGACTCCTTTGGAACTTTGGGCTGGTTTTATAGGGTTGAAGCAAAACTTTGATAATTATGCTTTGCGACCCCAGATCGGTTGGATGGTGAGAAAGAAGGATGTGGGTGATAAAGAGTTTATGAAGAAGCTGGAAGCAGATGCGCAAACTGAAGGTATGGGGGCTGGTATTAGGATTAGGGTGAAAGAGTTTCCAGCGATCTTATTAAAACTCAAAGAAATAAAACAGTTAGAGATTTATTTTATAGATGAGATTGATATACCGGACGAATTCTCAAAAGTGAAAGTTGATGATTTGGAACTATACGGAAAGATAACTGAGGAGGGGATAGACCGCATTAAGAAAATGTTCCCCGGGATAGGACTTAAAATAAATAATACTGTGATAAATCGTAACCCTAATAGAAAACCTCTAATTATTTTCGAGGAATGAAAAGAAGAATTTCACAAGTTTTAGCGACAGGACTTCTGTCATTGTTTATTGTCCCGTCATTGGGATTATCAATCGCTGTTGCACAGGAAAACACTTTTACTGTTCAGCAGCCGGACTATCAGAAAAGCCCTTATACGGGAATGACACGGCATCATTGGATACAGGCAGGTGAATACCTGCTAAGAGGTGCGTTCAATTATATCCATTCTTTGGATGATCAAATGTATTTCCCGAAACAATTGGATAAAACATATCCAAAAAATGAAGGGCAAATCCCAGTAGCAAAACTGGAAGGACTGGCACGAACCTTGTTTGTAGCTGCTCCCCTTTTAAAAGAGAATCCGGAACTGGAAATGAATGGAGTGAAAGTGGCGGATTATTATCGCCATCAATTAATAAATATCTCCAACCCGAAAAGCAAGAGCTTTATTTCACATCGCCAGGGAGGACCGAGTCAAACGCTTCTGGAACTGGGCTCTTTGGCAATTTCTATGAAAGCTGCACAGGCTGTTTTGTGGGACCCGTTGACAAAAGCACAGAAAGATTCCCTTGCCGCTACCATGTTGAGTTATGGAGAAGGACCGACTATCGGTTCTAACTGGATGTTCTTTAATGTATTTATTTTGAGTTTTCTGAAAGATCAGGGATATGTGGTGAATGAGAGCTATCTGGAATCGAATCTGAAGAAACTTCTGGCACGTTATCGGGGCGAAGGTTGGTACAATGATGCGCCGGCTTATGATTATTACAGTGCATGGGCGTATCAGACCTATGGACCTATTTGGGCGGAAATGTTCGGAAAGAAGCAGTATCCTCAGTATGCCGCGCAATTTCTGAAGAACCAACACGATATGGTTGACAATTATCCCTATATGTTTAGTGGAGAGGGTAAAATGAATATGTGGGGGCGAAGTATCTGTTATCGTTTTGCTGCCACTGCCCCTTTATCTTTGTATGAATACGGTGAAAGTGATGATGTGAATTACGGTTGGATGAGAAGAATTGCCTCTTCCACCTTGTTGCAATTCATGGAGAATCCGGAGTTCTTGGAGGATGGTATTCCGACAATGGGATTTTACGGGCCTTTTGCTCCGGCTGTTCAGATATACAGTTGCCGGGGAAGCGTTTATTGGTGTGGAAAGGCTTTTTTAAGTTTACTGTTGCCGGAAAGTGCGGATTTTTGGTCGGCTACAGAAAATAACGGCCCTTGGGAGAAAGTGTTTAAGAAAGGACAGGTATATAATAAGTTCCAGCCGGCAACAAATTTATTGATTACCAATTATCCGAATTGCGGGGGATCTGAAATGCGTTCGTGGTGCCATGAGACTGTGGCAAAAGACTGGCAGAAGTTCCGTAGTACGGAGAATTATAATAAACTGGCCTATCATACGGAGTTTCCCTGGATGGCTGACGGTAAGAATGGAGAAATCTCAATGAATTATGGGACGAAGAACAAGAACGGAGAATGGGAAGTATTAAGACTTTATACGTTCAGAAGTTTTGAGGATGGAATTTATCGTCGTGATGCCGTACTTGAAACAGATAGTACTGTGAATTATCAGTTGGCAGACATTCCATTGCCGAATGGTATATTGCGGGTAGATAAGGTTTCGGTACCCGATTCGACGGAGATTTGTTTGGGGCATTACTCCCTGCCGTCTCTGAATACGGAGATTCGTGAAACAGATTGCAAGGTAAACAAACAAAATGTTCCGGTACTTTCTAACGGCAAATATGAATTGGTGATGATACCATTAGCAGGTTGGAATAATAAGATAAATACTGTATATCCGGAGGGGGTGCATCCTGTTAGTAAGAAGTGTGCTTTGAGCATGATTACAGATCGGCTGGATGGTAGTAAAATCTACGTAACGCTTCAGTTGTGGAAAAAAAAGATCGGAGAAAAAGGCTTTACTAAAAAAGAACTGAATCCGGTGAAGTCAGTCGAAGTGTCGGATGATAAAAAGCATGTTACCATTCGTTTGGCTACGGGAGAAACTAAGAAGATTTCGTTCGAGTAATTAACACAAAAACATTAAATATATTATCACTATTACCATGAAAAAAAGCTTTGTCTTATTTTTGACTATCTTATATGTATCCAGTATTCACTTAAGTGCGCAAAAAACCGAAAACGTTCCTGTCGGCGGAGGATATCCCGTTACAGCCGAAGGTGCCTGGTGTTGGTTTGCCGATCCTCGCGCATTACATTATGAAAATGAAAGTGGGACTATAAATAAAACATATATAGGCTATATTGATATACATGGTAATATTAAAGCCATGCAGTATGACTTTAAGAAGAAAAAACAAGAGGAAGTACTTATTCGTTCATATTTTCAGCCGGACGACCACAATAATCCTACCTTTTTAGTATTGCCTGATGAACGGATTATGATTTTTTACTCCAGGCATACGGATGAGGCTTGTTTTTATTACAGAATTTCGCAGATTCCGGGAGATATAACGATGTTGGGGGAAGAGAAGGTTATTAAAACCAGAAACAATACAACTTATCCCTCTCCATTTATTCTGTCGGATGATCCGGAACATATTTATTTGTGTTGGCGGGGGATCGGCTGGCATCCCACTATTGCCAAATTATCACTGCCGGATGAGAAAGATGATGTCAGTATTGTATGGGGAGCTTATCAGATAGTGAAGTCCACCGGAGCACGACCTTATGCAAAATATGTGTCTAATGGAAAAGATAAGATTTATTTGACTTATACCACTGGGCATCCGGATAATGAAAATCCCAATTTCCTTTACTTTAATTACATCGACATTCATACGATGCAATTGAAAGATGTGAAAGGAAATACTCTTTCAACTATTGCCGATGGTACATTTAGGGTGAACAAGACTCCTGACTATGTAGCCCGATATCCATATACTGTGGTAGACAATCCTATTGAACGCGATTGGGTATGGCAGGTCGCTTTAGATAAGAAAGGATATCCGGTGATTGCGATGGTACGTATCAGTAGTGATAAAAGTTCTCACGATTATTACTATGCCGGATGGGATGGACATGAATGGAAGAAGACTTTCCTGGCTAATGCGGGAGGACATTTTCATCAGACACCGAATTTGGAGAAATGTTATAGTGCCGGTATGGCTATAGATCCGGCAAATACCAGCCTCATATATTGTTCGTTGCCTATAGAAGGTAAGTATGGCAAAGTCTATGAGATTATGAAATATACGCTGGATGAGGACGGGAAAATTATTTCTACAGAAGCGATCACTCGAAATTCGCAGCTGAATAATGTGCGTCCTTACATAATTTCCAGTTCAGAGAATACCCCCTTAAGGCTGGCATGGATGTACGGCAATTATTATGACTGGATTGTGAGTTCGCAATATCCGCAGGGCTATTGTACAGGGATCGCTTGCGATTTTAAAGGTTTTGCGGCTATAAAAAAGAAAGCGAAAGTAGGAAAGAACTTTAGCTTCAATCCCCGGAAAGACTTTACCTTGGAAGAGACGGTTCCTTTAGATGTGAATAATTATGAAGGTTGCCTGTTGCAACTGGGTGACCTTGAATATTATCTGGATGGGCAGACGATGAAACCGGAAGTAAGATATAAAGGAAAAGTGTATCACAGTACGAATATACTCGGTACGGCTGACTGCTGGAAAATGACGTCTCGCAGCACAGGAGGGAACTGGTATGCTCCGCAGAAGTATGAAAATGTCCGTCTGAGAATAGAATATAAAAGAGGGACTTTATGTATCTATATTAATGACTTGCTTGATCAGAAAATTAAAATTCGATAATCTGTAATTGACTCATTATCTTAGAATATTTGTTTTATGAAAAAACTTATATAACTCGTCGGTCTGTTCTAAAATCATATTTATCTGATGAATTAATCTTCAAAAAGTTCTACTTATCGGTATATCTATATTGATGACATGATCTAGTCGTTGTTTATTAAATATTTTATTCATAAATTTGGTCGTATATATAATGGTAAGTTATTATATTTGCATATAACGAACAAAATATGATCGTATGAAAAACACAAGAATTATTGTTCCTTATTATAGGTTGTGCTGTTTTATTCTGTATTTGCTTTTGAGGTCCACTTTGCTGTCGGCAACAGAAGATGTCATTTGTAATCTAAAGTTTAGACAACTTTCTGCCCCACACTCGTTACCGACTAACGAAGTACAAAAAGTATATCAGGATAAAGATGGATTTATCTGGTTCGCTACCCGTAATGGGCTTTGTAAGTACAATGGATACGAAACCACTCTTTATAAGTCTAACCTTTATTCTCCGGGTTTATTGACTAATAATAGCATCACCTGTCTGGTTGATGATAACAATAACCACCTATGGATTGGTACATCAGAAGGATTGAATGTGATGGACAAGAGAACGGGGGAAATAAAAAAATATAAAGTACCTTCTATTTCTAATAATGTAGTATCAGCCTTGTGTGTCACTCGTGATAATACCGTTTGGGTGGGGACGGACAACGGTTTATGTCGTTATGTTGCAGAGAAAGATACTTTTGTAGTTTGTGGAGATAATATGGGAGATAGTAGGCTGAGGTATGTGACAATAAAATCTTTATTGGAAGATTCGGACGGAGACCTCTGGATTGGAACTTGGGCACAAGGTTTATTCCGTTATTCTCCATCTACGGATAAGCTGGAAGTATATCCGAAAATCAATGATCAATATTCTTCTCATGTCATTTATGAGGATAGTAATAAAGACATTTGGGTAGGAAGCTGGGGATACGGACTTTTTAAATTACGAAATCCTAAAGATATGCAACAAGTGTCTTATCAATGTTTTTTACATGAAAATGGAGATGATTCCAGTTTGTCCGATAATATCGTGTATGATGTAAACGAAGATTTGAATACCCATACGCTATGGGTCGGGACGCGAAGTGGACTTAGTATCTTAAAACTTGACGAGCCAGATAGTTTTGTTAATTATAAATCCGGCAAATCTGATTATCGCATTCCTTCTGACGAGGTTAACTCAATTATGCGTGATAATCAAAAGAATATGTGGATAGGGGCTATTGGTGGTGGCGTTCTGATGGCCGATACACGCCAGCCGGCATTTACTCTACATACACTGAATTTTGGAGACGAAGACATTCCGGTGACTTCTGTCCGTACGTTATTTGCCGATTCTGATCAGAACTTATGGATTGGAGTAGGAACATACGGATTAGCCTGTAAAGATTATATGACGGGAGAATTAAAAATGTATTCGCACATACCGGAGTTCTCCGGTATAAAGGATTTGCCCTCTCTTTTTGCTGTTATCCAACGTAAGAAGAGTGGTGAAATATGGTTTGGCATGTATAATGGAGGAATTTATGTCTATCGGAAAGGTGAAAAGGTGAAACATCTGACTACACAAAATAGCGGCTTTCTTACTTCCGATTGTGTATCGGCTTTGTACGAAGATTATGAGGGAAATTGTTGGGTTGGTACGCGCGGAGGAATAGGAGTTCGATTATCTGATGGCACTGACTATCGTTTTGAAACGATGAACTTTGCTGATAGTCTGTCTGCCGACTGGATATACGTAAGAGATATCGTAAAGGATATGGATAATAGCGTTTGGTTGGCAACGTCTAATTTGGGTGTGATTCATATAACAGGAGATATCCGGCAACCTTCTACATTGAAGTATGAGAATTACAGTTTCCATAATCGTAAATTAATCACCAATACGGTTCTGTGTATACATCTTGATCGTTTTGGACGATTGTGGGCAGGAACTGAGGGAGGAGGATTATACCTTTATAATCGTAACAAAGGAGAATTTGAAGAAAAGACGCGTGCGTATAGTATTCCGGGAGATGTAATCGTTAGTATAGAAGAAGATAGAAGTGGAAATTTATGGTTGGGAACAATATCCGGATTAGTGAAGCTTTATGTGGCTGCTATTGGAAATGATTTCTCGACTCGCATCTATACTTCTGCCGATGGGCTGCAGGATAATTTTATTGTCAATTCATCGTGCAGCCGGAATGGAGAGCTGTTTTTTGGAGGACATAAAGGCTACAACAGCTTTTTCCCCGATAAAATGGAAATACCTTCTCAGGAAACCAATTTCCTGATAACAGATATTAAAATATTCAATCATTCTTTCAATAATTTGCCAGTGGAGTTACAGCAGGAGATTTCTCCGGTAATGCCGACTTACACAAGTAAGATTGAACTTCCTTATAAATATAACAATTTCAGCATTGAATTTGCGGCTCTTACTTATAAGAATCCCGAGTTGAACAGATATGCCTATCGTCTTCAGAATTTTGATCGGGACTGGCAGTATACGGATGCAGACCGTCGCTTTGCTTATTATAACAATCTGCCGAGCGGGACATATACTTTTCAGTTGAAAGCAACCAATGAGAACGGAGAATGGAGTGGCTATGTGCGTGAATTGACAGTGGTAGTCCTTCCTCCGTTCTGGGCTACTTGGTGGGCATATCTGTTATATATAATATGGGTGTTGGTCGTAGGAATTTTGATTTACCGTACAACAAAGAACCGTATGTTGCTTCGGAATGCATTGCGCCTGCGTGAAATAGAAAAAGCAAAAGCAGAAGAATTGAATCATGCGAAATTGCAGTTCTTTACTAATATTACGCATGAGTTGTTAACTCCGTTGACTATTATTTCGGCTACGGTGGATGAATTGAAGACACAGGCACCTAGTCATAATGATTTATATACGGTGATGAATAGCAATATACAGCGATTAATACGATTGTTACAGCAGATTCTTGAATTCCGTAAAGCAGAGACCGGAAATCTTAAATTGCGTGTTTCTCCGGGAGATATTGCGGATTTTGTGAAAAGAGAGACTGAAAGTTTTCAACCGCTGGTGAAGAAACGAAAGATACATTTCTCTGTACTTTGCGACCCGGAAGCTATTATCGGCTATTTCGATACAGATAAATTGGATAAGATATTATATAATCTGTTGTCTAACGCTGCTAAATACAATAAGGAAGGCGGATTTATCCAAGTAACTTTGTCTTATGATAAAAATAAAGATTTTGTGCTCTTGAAAGTGAAGGATAACGGGAAAGGCATTTCAAAAGAGAAACAGAAAATGCTGTTCAAACGCTTTTACGAAGGAGATTATCGAAAGTTCAATACTATCGGCACCGGTATCGGACTTTCCCTGACAAAAGATTTGGTGGAGTTGCACGGAGGAACCATTTCAGTAGAGAGTGAAGTCGATCAGGGAACAGAGTTCATCGTGAGGATTCCTATTGACCGTTCTTATTATGAAGAAGAACAAATAGATAATGAAGCAATCTTGCCGATACAGAAGACGGTGACTTATGAAGTCACGCAAGTGGAAGCTACCAATGAAGTAGAAGAAGTGACGGAGAAAGCCAATTCTATCTTACTGGTCGAAGACAATGAGGAGTTGCTGCAATTGATGACTAAACTTCTGAACCGTGATTACAACGTCTTTACTGCCGAAAATGGGAAAGAGGGAATTACGGTATTGGAGAATGAGGATATTGACCTGATTGTATCGGATGTGATGATGCCCGAAATGAATGGCATCGAATTCTGTAAGTACGTAAAAGGTCATTTGGAAATCAGCCATATTCCGGTGATTCTATTGACTGCCAAGAATAAGGAAGAAGACCGTGCAGAAGCGTATGAAGCTGGTGCGGAGGCTTTTATTAGCAAGCCTTTTAACCTGACGGTGTTACATGCCCGTATCCGTAACCTGCTGAAGTATAAGGAACGCACGGCACGCGACTTCAAGAATCAATTGGTGTTTGAGGTAAAGGATTTGAATTATACAAGTCTGGATGAAGACTTTATAAAGCGTGCCATTGAATGCGTGAATAATCATTTGGCAGACGCTGCATTTGACCAGACACAATTTGCCGAAGAAATGATTACCAGTAAATCGACTCTATATAAGAAATTGAAATCCTTGGCAGGTTTGAATACTTCTGCTTTTATTCGCAATGTGCGTTTGAAAGCTGCCTGCCGGATCATGGAAGAAAAGGGAAATAATATTCGTGTTTCAGAATTGGCATATATAGTTGGTTTTAATGATCCGAAGTATTTCAGTGTGTGTTTTAAGAAAGAGTTCGGGATGCTGCCGACTGATTATATTGAACGGTTTATTCAAGAAGAGAAGAAGCAAGAATAAAGTATTTTATTTTCTTGATACTAAAGATAAAAATGGGATATTCTCAGATTTATGATAATTGGAGAATATCCCATAGGGGGGTAAGATTTGCTACTGTTTGTAAATTTCTAGGTATTCAGAAAGGTAATATTGGGATATATCAGCTGAAAATGAAAATGTTCTTCTTAAATAATTGGTACAGTTTCCTGTGTTATTGAAATTTGTGTCTGAATCTGGAATGTTTTTATCACAAGATAGACTATATAGACGAAGTTCACATGTTATGTCAGACATGCGAAAACTATTTTGAATATAGGGACCTTCGCTCCAATTCATATCCACGACACCACCAGATATATCTTGGCAACAATATCCACGAAATGTTTTATTTATTAGTCTATCATAACAGCTGTAAACCATTATAAGTCTACATCGTTTAGTATAACCAACACTTCCTCTGATTTTCCCTGATCCTAAATCCAATTCTACTGTGATAGCGGTGTCTCTTATGTCAAAGTTGTGATTACAAGGGTTACGGGAACTTTGACCGCTAAATTCATCTATGTCAATGGCTGTTAACTGTAAATTGACGGGAAGGCTTGAAGCACCATCCTGTATTTCGAGCCAAAGTGTATCGCCTTGACTGAATGTGAAGGATGTAGGGAGCTCAAAGGTTGCTGTTCCTGACATTTTTTCATAAAAAGTTTCAAACGAATATAAATACCCATAGAAATTAGAGCGTAGAGTGAATAACATTCCAACCGGTTGTTCTGATGCTGTTGGATAATTCCACTCTACAACAACTGTCCTTCCTTTTATTGTGCATCTAACGCTGCCCCATTCAAGAGAGGTAGATCGAGTTGTCACATTACACTTTGGAGTATAAAGAGAGTCATTGATATTGTCTTCATTGCTGCAACTGATGAATAAAAGAAATGCGCATACTGAAATGAAAACGAAATTCAAAATCTGTTTTTCCATAATCTTCTAATTTAAAGTTGAATATATGATTAATGATTTGTCTTATAGATGGTTAGATCTCTACTGTCAAAGGTCTCGGAGTTCGATATTATTTTGATAGACATGATTCACAAAAATAATACTTTATTTGATGCGATGGAGCATTTATTGACAATTATAGGATGAGATATAATTCAATTTAGTATAGAAATAAATAAAATAATAATCAATACTATCTACATTGGACGGCTAACAAGTTGCTTAAAACTGTACAGACATGAACATAAACTCTATAACATTATCGATATAACTATATATAGTTAGATATCAATAGTTTATAGTTTCCTGTTATTCCTTGTAATAGAAACTATCGTTTCCCAGTGAGGGAACGGTCGTTCCTTTTAATGGAAACGATCGTTCCTTTTAAAGGGAACTGGCGTTTCCTCCGAGGAAAACCAACGCTTGCCCCATATGATGATGTGATGTGTACTGTTTTTAGTGGTTCTTCTTCACTTTAGTTGAAGACTTTTCTCCGTCGGTTTTATTTTAAATCTCTTTCCTACTTGTTTTTGTAGTAAGAAATCGTAAAACTTTATTTTTTATTATATTGAATATTAGGGTGTTAATTCATTGTTTTGTATCTTTATATTGTCAAACAGAAAGAACAAACTGATGTCTAAACACCCTAACATTCGCAAATATAATAATAAAAAGTGGGAACAAGCGTTTACTTGTAGATTAGGTGACCAACTAGGATTAAATCAATTTTTCAGTTCCTCACATCTTCATATAAAATCCTCTCAAATCATAAATACAGAAATTTATCTGCATTTAAGGTCCTTAGATTCCTTTGGCATCTGTCCTACATGATACTGATGCTTGATTTATATGGACTAACAATTTAGCGTATAATCACATAAGAAAAGAATTAATATAGCATTTGGCAGGTAGAATTATCATTCATAAAGGAGGAAAATAAGTTAATCACTATAATTCTCCCTCTAAAAGTGATTATTAGCCTTTGTTGACATTGAAGCGGTCTATATTTGCATTCGTTGACAACTCGACAAATAAGTTGGTGAAACAATTGATAACTCTAAATATATACTAATAGGATGAAAAATGAAACATTAACAAAGAAAACAACTAGTTCAAAGTCCGGAGCTATAAATGGCATACTGCCCGGACATTATCTTAAGACTAATCATTATTTATAAATTCACTAATATTTATTGCTATGAAAAATTGCATTTTCTATTTTTTAATGCTTGCACTTCTTTTTTTGATAGGAAGCTGTAAAGATAGCGATGACAACAAAAGCACTGGGGCGACTTATAATCCTAATCAGCCAGTCACAGTGGAGGGCTTTATGCCGGTAGAGGGAAAGCTGAGAGAAAAGGTTATCGTTAAAGGTTCTAACTTCGGTACAGACAAGTCGAAGGTAAAGGTTTATTTTGTGGATGAGGCTGCTGAGCGCTTATCTACAGTGATAGGTATCGATAACAATACCCTTTATTGCCTTGCGCCCAGACAATTGCCGGGTGGAAACCGTATCAAGGTAATCGTTGATGGGAAGGAAGTGACTACAGATGGCACTTTTAAATACGAACAGGCACAGAATGTGTCTACCATAACAGGTGCAGCTTCAAAAGCGGGTAGCGAGGATGGTGATCTTGCGTCTGCAAAACTAAATTATATGTGGGGAATTGCCGCTGTGGGAAACAATACTGTGCTTGTTTTCCAAAGGCAGAATAGTGAGCCTCGTGTTCGTTTGATTTCGGTGGATGATAACAAAGTAACTACGGTTCATCCGGGATTTAAAGGTGGTAAACCTGCAGTCACAAAAGACAAGCAAAGAGTGTATGATATTGGTTGGGACGGAACACATACAGTATATGTCTATATGAAAGCAAGTGGGTGGGCACCAACACGTATCGGACAGCTTGGTTCTACTTTCAGTGGCAAAATAGCGGCTGCTGCATTGGATGCTACGGAAGAATGGTTGTATTTTCTTGACTCCAATAAGAATTTTGGTCGATTCAATGTGAAAACGCAAGAGGTTGAGTTAATAAAGACGTTGGATCTTCCCGGAAGTCTAGGTGCAACTCCCGGTCCTTATCTTGTTTATTATTTTGTCGATGGCAATTTCTACATGTCTGATCAGAATCTGTCTGCTGTTTATAAAATAACTCCGGAGGGAGAATGTGAATGGTTCTGTGGGTCTTCTACTCAAAAGACTGTACAAGACGGTCTTCGAGAAGAGGCTTCATTCGCTCAACCTAATGGAATGACAATTGATGAGGATGGAAACTTTTATATTGTCGATGGATTTGGCGGACACTGTCTTCGTAAGTTGGATATTCTTGATGGTTATGTTTCTACCGTGGCTGGTCAGGTAAATGTAATTAGCCAGATAGACGGTACACCATTGGAAGCCACCTTTAATTATCCATACGATATTTGTTACGATGGTGAAGGCGGTTATTGGATAGCTGAAGGCTGGGGATGTGCCGTGAGGAAGTATGCAGTAGAATAATTACTAAGAAAAACATAAATATGAAACGAAGTATTTTAGTACTATTTTGGGTATTCGTGTCAGCAACTATGTTCGCCCAAGGCGGAATAGATGTTGCGGGTATCGTCTTGGACGAGCAAGGACAGGAACTCATCGGAGTGTCTGTTCAGATAAAAGGGAAACAGGGTGTAGGAGTTGTTACCGATTTTGACGGACGGTTTAAGATGACAGGTGTTCCTGCCGGAAGTACACTCGTATTTTCTTATATAGGTTATGAAACTCGGGAAATTAAATATACTGCTACGAAACTGAAAGAGAAGATTGCTTTGAAGGAGGCGGTCAATGAGTTTGATGAGGTTGTGGTAGTGGGGCGTGATACTCAGAGAAAGGTTTCTGTAGTAGGCGCTATCACCAATGTAGACCCGGCAGGGATTCAAGCTCCTGCGGTATCGGTGAGTAACATGTTGGGTGGACGCGTGCCGGGCATTATTGCCGTGACCCGAAGTGGCGAACCTGGTAACAACTTCTCGGAGTTCTGGATTCGTGGTATGAGTACGTTTGGCGCCAGTTCTAGTGCATTGGTGTTGATAGACGGAATCGAAGGAAATATCAACGATCTTGATCCAGCTGATATCGAAAGTTTTAGTATTCTGAAAGATGCATCGGCAACAGCCGTTTATGGAACTCGCGGTGCCAATGGTGTAGTTGTGGTTACTACTAAGCGAGGAAAAGCCGGAAAGTTGCATGTCAATTTCAAAACTAATGCTACTTATTCTTATTCACCCCGTATGCCGGAATATGCCGATGCTTATCAATATGCAACATTGGCGAATGAAGCGCGCTCCGTTCGTGGAGACGACCCGGTATATTCTGCTACTGAACTAGAATTATTCAAAACAGGTCTTGACCCGGATTTATATCCGAATGTGAATTGGCGTGATGTGATTTTGAAAGATCATGTAATTAACAATCAACACCATTTAAGTATTTCCGGTGGTGGACAAAGTGCTCGCTACTATATGAGTTTGGGTATCCTTAACTCTGAAGCTCTATTTAAACAGGACAAGTCTGCAAGCAAACATGACGTTAATGTAAACTATCATAAATATAATTTCCGTACAAATATTGATGCTGACCTTACAAAAACAACTTTGTTGAGTTTGAATTTGGAAGCAGTAATCAAGACACAAAACGCACCAGGAACAGGCTCAAGCAATAAATACCTGTGGGAATCGCAAGCGAACTTACCTCCTACTGTGGTTCCTGTGAGGTACTCTAATGGTCAGTTGCCTGCTTATGGCACTAATCTGGAGGATAAATCACCGTATGTACGCCTGAATTACATGGGATATACTACCAATGAGACGTATTCTACCAAAATAAATGTAGGCTTGTCGCAGGATTTGGGTATGATCACAGAGGGATTGTCAGTACGTGGCTTGTTCTCATTCTCTATGAATGGTGCACACATAGTCGACAGACATATGAACCCCGAACAATATTATGCCGATCCCAAAGATGGACGTTATTTGGATGGTAGCTTGAAAACTGTGCGTACTGTAAATAAGGAGGATATGACAGCAACACAGGGATCAGCATCCAATCGGGAATTATATTTCGAAGCTGCCGCCAACTATAAACGTTTGTTTAATCAAGATCACCGTGTGACGGGGTTGGCGCATTTTTACCGCCAGGAACTGACCAATGTGGATTGGGGAAACGGTGTGCTGGTCAGCATTCCCAAACGTTATCAGGCACTTTCCTTCCGCGCTACCTATTCTTATAAAGATACCTATCTCGTAGAAGGTAATCTTGGCTATACCGGTTCGGAAAATTTCAATAAAGAACGTCGCTACGGTTGGTTCCCCTCTATTTCCGGGGGGTGGGTGCCTACGCAATATGATTGGTATAGAAATCTGCTCCCATTCAATAACTTCCTGAAGTTCCGTGCTTCTTGGGGACGGGTAGGAAATGATCGTCTGAAAGATGAGAATGGTAATGATATTCGATTCCCTTATTTAACTACTTTAGGTAACGTTTCCAGTACATGGGGAACCGGACTTGCCGAAAATCGTACCGGATCAATGAATTTAAAATGGGAAGTCAGTACAAAAACGAACTTTGGTATCGATGCCCGTTTCTTTGATGATAAGGTAGACATGACAGTGGATTTCTTTCATACGAAGACAACCGATATTTTCCAGAGGCGTGCCAATATACCGGACGAGGGTGGTTTAAGCAATGTACTTCCTTATGCTAATATCGGAAGCATGAAGTCGTGGGGTATGGATGGTACACTAGCTTATACTCATACATTTAATAAGGATATGGCTCTTACTGTACGTGGTAACTTTACTCACGCTGAAAACGAAGTGATCTACTGGGAACAGAGTGGGGTGAATTATCCATATCAGTCTAATTCCGGAGTCCCTTACAAAGTACAGCGCGGATTAATTGCTTTGGGATTATTTAAAGATGAGGATGACATTAAAAGTAGTCCCAAACAGACCTTTATGGATAATTATCGTCCGGGCGATATCAAGTATAAGGATGTGAACGGTGACGGTAAGATTGATAAAGATGACGTCGTACCTCTCAACTACTCTGCTGTACCGTTTATACAATACGGTTTTGCACTTGATTGGAACTACAAGGCATTCCGTGTTAGTATTTTGTTTGAAGGAGTCTCTAAAGTACAATATTTTCAAGGTGGTCGGGGATTCTATCCTTTCTTAAATGAATCAAGAGGCAACTTACTCGAAATGGTTGCTGATCCAAGAAATCGTTGGATTCCAAGAGAATATGCTGAGGCTAATGGCATTGATCTTGCATTGGCAGAGAATCCGAATGCTAAGTTTCCGCGACTAACGTATGGAGAAAATAAAAATAATAATCAGGAGTCTACCTTCTGGTTAGCTGACGGTAAATATCTACGCCTCAAAAATGTAGATATCTCTTACCGCTTTACGAATAATTGGTTGAAGAGTCGTGTCGGTGTGGAATCTGCTACTCTCAGTCTGATAGGCGAGAATCTACATGTGTGGGATAAAGTGAAGCTTTTTGATCCATCGCAAGCCTCTGGTAATGGAGCGGAATATCCTTTGCAAAGGATGTACACCTTACAGTTGAACTTAACTTTCTAAAGGACGATTATTATGAAAAAGAAAACAAATATTATAAAGACTTTATTTCTGTCGATGGTTTGTAGTATAACCATCGGGCTGCAATCTTGCGGTGATTATCTGGATGTCGAAGAATATATTGACCAGATGACTTTTCTTGACTCTGTATTCTCTCGCAAAGAACTCCTGGATCAGTATATTAACGGTGCAGCGCAATATATACCCAATGAAGGCAAACTTTGGTCAAATTCTTCTACACCGTTCCAAATTGCTTCTGATGAGAATTTCATGTCCTGGAATGATAGCCAGCACTACGGCATGAAGTTTTTGCTGGACGAGATTACTCCTTATGACGGATATTACAATAACTATCCCAAATATTACCAGGGTATTCGTATGGCACTCACTGCCTTGTCGAGAATCAATGAAGTACCCGATGTGACAGATGTTGAACGTCGTGAGTTGATGGGACGATGCTACTTTTTGGTAGGATATTATTATTATCTGCTGATGTTGCAGTACGGACCTGTGCCCATTGTTCCGGAAACGCCCTTTAATGTGGATGTGCCGGTAGCCGAAATGTCACTGGAACGAGGAACATACGATGAATGCGTATTGGAAATCCGTAAATGGATGTCTCTGGCCATTCAGTTCTTGCCACTGGAAGTAGAAAGTTCAACGGTTGTGACGCTTCCTACTCAATGGGCCGCTTACGCTACTTTGTCGAGAATTACATTGTATGCAGCCAGTCCGTGGTATAACGGCAATAAGTTTTATGCTGACTGGCAGCGGACAAGTGACGGCGCAAACTTTATTTCGCAGGAAAATGATAATTCGAAATGGGGAGTGTCTGCCGCTTATTCAAAATACATTATTGATTCAAATAAATTTGAGTTGTATTGGACTCCCAAAGAAATAGATAGCAAGGATCTGCCCACTAATGAAGAATTTATCAAAGAGATAGATCCGGATTATTATGAGCCTTATCCAAAGGGAGCAGCCGGTATCGACCATTACCGTTCGTTGACTTATACATTCAGTGGTGAAATTCCTGTGATGATTAATCCTGAATTTATCTATTCCTGTCAAATGCCGACAGGTGATGCCCCATTGGTGGCTGCTGCACCTTTCAAATTAGGTGGATGGGGTGGCTTGAATCTCGTACAAGACTTGATTGATGCTTACCAAATGGTGGACGGACAAGATATCAATGAATCCAGTCAGGACTATCCTTATCCGGATGCCAGCGTTAATTTTGAAAGAATTGGCGGCGCCAACCAAACTTTCTCTGGCTTTACACTTCTAGCGAGCACTGCTAGAATGTATAACAATCGCGAACCTCGTTTTTATGCAACGATAGGCTTTTGCCATTCATTCTGGCCAGGCACTTCTTCTTCGGAGAATCAGTACAAGAATATTGAGGTTACTTATTATTCCGACGGATATGCTTCCGCTAATCCGGATCATCCTGAAGATTATAATCGTACAGGCTATACTTGTGTCAAATATAGACATTTGGAAGATGAGATGAAAAAGGGTACGGTCAAAGCTAAATATTTCCCGGTTTTCCGGTATGCGGAAACATTGCTGAATTATGTGGAGGCTATTAATGAGTTGAAAGAACCTTATACGATGGAGATGCCTAACGGCAGTCAAGTGACGGTGGAACATAATACAGCTGATATTGTGAAGTATTTCAATCTGATTCGTCATCGTGCCGGTCTGCCCGGAATTACTGAGGCTGTTGCTGCCGACAGGAATAAGGTCCGTGAACTGATTAAGCATGAACGCAGAATAGAGTTTGCTTGCGAAGGACGTCGTTATCACGACTTGCGCCGTTGGGGAGATGCTATGGAGGCATACAATCGTCCTATCTCCGGTTGCAACGTCAAAGCAAGAAGCAATGAACGTCAGAAATTCTACACAACAACTATTTTGAACGATAAATTGACACGGCGTTCATTCTCGTACAAACACTATTTCTATCCTATACCTAAGAGTGTGTTGGATAAAAACAAGAACCTCGTGCAAAATCCGGAATGGAGATAAACCTATATAATCAAAAGAAATATGAAACTAATTAGAACTATTTATACGTTGGGGCTACTTGCAGGATTATTTGCATCCTGTAGTAAAGAGAGCCCTTTGGATGGTGAACAATACTACAAACAAGTTTATATTGTAGGTGCCTATGAAGTGGTACAGCAATTTGATGTGGCGTATGGCGATGGTCCGCAAAATGCGTATGTTGCCATTGCTACGGGAGGTAGCCAGAATATCGACCGGAATGTGGAAGTCGTCTTGACTCACAATGACGCTACCATCGAATGGTACAATAATAAGTATATGTTGGATGCCCCATTAAAATATCAGAAGTTGGGTGATCAATTTTGCAGTTTTCCGTCAATGAGCACGACCATTAAAGCGGGCGATGTATATAGTCGGTTGCCATTTACTGTCGAAACTTCCGGATTGGATTGTGATAAACTTTATGCGTTGACTTTCAAAATTGAGTCAGTATCCGATTACGTGAAACAGCCTAAGGATACAGTTCTCATAATGAATCTCAATTTAACGAATGACTTTTCAGGGACTTATCAGATGGTAGCCATCAGATATACGTTGACTGACAATGATGAAGAACTGACTCCTTCTTCCGTTAATATGCAGCGTACGTTGAAGGCAGTGAATAAAGATCAGGCTCGTTTCTTTAATGTTACGCAGAATTCAGATCTTTCACCAACGGGAAACATAACAACTGAAGACTATTTCAACTCAATTGATAACAACGGTGTGACGTTTACACGCCAACCGGACGGTACTTTCACAGTGGCTGGCTGGAAGAATCTTCCGGTTTCTAACGGAACCGTTAGTTTTGAGGATGGCACATTTACATTTTGTTACGATTACGAGTCCGGTGGAAAGAGGTATCGCTTGAGGGGTACAATGACGAAGTAATCGATAGGTATTTTTTATATAGGTAGTAAATGCAGGGGATGAGATGATTGAACTTGTCTCCTGCGTTTGATTATATGACTTCAGATGTGTTCTGTTCGGTATAAAATCGTGCAAAGATGCTCATTATTGAGTCATTTCAATGAATATGATCTAAAGTTCGACCTAATTGCACGATTTCTAGTCCTTTATTTTTTATTGAAGTCTTATTTTTGCTGATGTAAATATGAATCATTTTATTTATTAGGGATAAATAGTTCAATAGGTTTGGATATACCAAAGAAAAACAAATTAGTATGAAGATAAAGAAGATTGTAAATTTAATGATGGGCTTGTCATTTTCACTATGCGCATTTGCTCAGGACGACTGGCAACTTGTTTGGAGTGATGGATTTAATGCAGATGGTCCATTGAACTCTTCTGTATGGAACTTTGAGCAAGGATATGCGCGTAATGAAGAAGCTCAATGGTACCAATCCGACAATGCAGTTTGCAAGAATGGGCTGTTGATAATAGAAGCCCGGAAAGAGCAGAACCGTAAAAATCCTCTTTATGTATCCGGAAGTAATGATTGGCGGAAGAAGAGAGAATTTATTGACTATACCTCTTCTTCAGTAACTACTGCCGGAAAGAAAGAGTTTCTGTATGGGCGTTTTGAGATAAAGGCTCGTATTCCTGTGGCAAAAGGAGCATGGCCTGCTATCTGGACATTGGGAAGTAATATGGAATGGCCTTCATGTGGTGAGATAGATATCATGGAATATTATCAGATTAAAGGAACACCACATATCTTAGCCAATGCTGCTTGGGGAACAGACCGTCAATGGCATGCAAAATGGGACAGTCAGGCTACTCCTTATTCGCATTTCACTGACAAAGATCCCGATTGGGCATCTAAGTTCCATATCTGGCGCATGGACTGGGATGAAGAGGCTATCAAACTATATTTGGACGATGAACTGCTGAATGAAATTCCTTTGAGCAGCACAAGGAATGGAAGTATCGGTAAAGGTACCAATCCTTTTACAAAACCACAATACCTGTTACTGAATCTCGCCATTGGCGGAATTAACGGTGGCCCGATTGATGAGGCCGCCTTGCCGATGAAGTATGAAATAGATTATGTAAGAGTCTATCAGAAAGAAAAGGGAATCGCTTCCGGAAAGGTCTGGAGAGATACGGATGGCAATGTAATCAATGCGCACGGTGGCGGAATACTTTTCCATGAAGGAAAATATTATTGGTTTGGAGAACACCGTCCTGCATCCGGTTTTGTCACAGAGAAGGGAATCAACTGCTATTCATCAACAGACCTGTATAACTGGAAATCTGAGGGTATTGCCTTAGCTGTCTCTGAGGAAGAAGGGCATGACATTGAGAAAGGATGCATCATGGAACGCCCCAAGGTGATCTATAATGCGAAAACCGGGAAATTTGTCATGTGGCTTCATTTAGAACTGAAAGGACAAGGTTATGGACCTGCGCGTGCAGCCGTTGCAGTGAGTGATTCTCCTGCCGGTCCCTATCGTTTCATTCGCTCCGGCAGGGTCAATCCGGGAGCTTACCCCTTGAACATGACCCGAAAAGAACGGAAAATGAAGTGGAATCCGGAAGAGTATAAGGAATGGTGGACACCGAAGTGGTATGAAGCTATTGCAAAAGGTATGTTCGTAAAGCGTGATCTGAAAGACGGACAAATGTCCCGTGATATGACTTTATTTGTGGACGATGACGGAAAGGCTTATCATATCTATTCCTCAGAAGATAACCTGACATTGCAGATTGCAGAACTGGCCGATGATTATCTCAGTCATACAGGAAAATATATCCGTATTTTCCCTGGTGGACACAATGAGGCTCCTGCTATATTCAAGAAAGAGGGAACTTATTGGATGATAACTTCCGGCTGCACGGGATGGGATCCTAATAAAGCCCGTTTGCTAACCGCTGATTCTATGTTGGGCGAATGGAAGCAACTGCCGAACCCTTGTGTTGGTGAAGATGCGGATAAGACATTTGGAGGACAAAGTACTTATATATTGCCTTTGCCGGAGAAAGGGCAATTTGTCTTTATGGCGGATATGTGGCGTCCGAAGAGCCTGGCGGATTCACGCTACATCTGGCTGCCTGTTCAGTTCGATGATAAAGGAGTCCCCTTTATAAAATGGATGGATAGGTGGAATTTTGATTAATATCGTATATATAGAAGCCGGCGGATATACTTTTCATATTTATTGCTGAAAGCAATAAATATCCTCTATGCGAAAGGGGAAAATTCCGGAAGATTATACATTTTGCGAAGAATGGTCTTTTTATATCCCTTTTTTGACGGATATTTGAACTCTTTTCTTTATGGTATAGGTTATCTTTGTGAGCGAATGATTTCACTGCGAGGTGATATGTCGGCAGAGAACAATGAGAAACATCAAAAATAATGAAATATATATGGTAAGAATGTTATTACTGGTAGTGGTTTGTATAGGGTTACTGCCAATACAAATGCGAGCTCAGAAGAATAGTTATATTATTCCCGGGGAAGTGTGGAAGGATACGGACGGTAACCCTATCAATGCGCATGGCGGGGGACTTCTTTACCACGACGGTACTTACTACTGGTATGGAGAATATAAAAAGGGCAAAACGATTTTGCCTGATTGGGCTACATGGGAGTGTTATCGTACAGATGTGACGGGAGTAGGCTGCTATTCTTCCAAAGATTTACTGAACTGGAAGTTTGAGGGCATTGTGCTTCCGGCAGTCAAAGAGGACCCGAACCATGACCTGCATCCGTCGAAGGTTTTGGAACGTCCGAAAGTGATTTATAATAAAAAGACAGGTAAGTTCGTGATGTGGGCACATGTAGAGAGTGCCGATTACAGCAAAGCGTGTGCGGGTGTAGCTGTCTCTGATTTTCCAAACGGACCATTCACTTACTTGGGAAGTTTCCGACCGAATAATGCGATGAGCCGTGACCAGACAGTTTTTGTCGATGATGACGGACGTGCCTATCAATTCTATTCTTCAGAAAATAACGAAACCATGTATATCAGTCTCCTGACAGACGATTACCTGAAACCAAGCGGACGCTTTACACGCAATTTCATCAAAGAATCCCGTGAAGCTCCGGCAGTGTTTAAGCATAAGGGCAAATATTATATGTTAAGTTCCGGCTGCACCGGCTGGGACCCGAATGTGGCGGAAATCGCAGTGGCGGATTCCATCATGGGTACATGGAAAACGATAGGTAATCCTTGTACAGGTCCGGATGCAGACAAGACTTTCTATGCGCAGAGTACATACGTACAACCGGTTATCGGAAAGAAGAATGCATATATTGCCATGTTTGACCGCTGGAAAAAGAAAGACCTCGAAGATTCACGCTATGTATGGCTTCCTGTATTGATAAAAGACGGAGCTATTACCATCCCATGGCATGAAAAGTGGGATTTGACTGTCTTTGACAAACAGAAGAAATCTGATAAACAGAAGAAATAGATCATGAAACGGATACTGCTGCTTACTTTTTTACTACTATCTGTTTCTGCCTTGTGCTTTTCGCAAAAACTGGTGGAAGTTGCCAAAGGATATAGTTGTACATCTGTCAATACAACGATATTCCGCAATAATTCATTGGTAACGCATGGGGATGAGCAATATATCAGCTATTATGATGCCGACGGCTATCTTGTGTTGGGCAAACGGAAACTAAATTCGAAGCAATGGACATTGCATCGTACTCAATATCGTGGAAATGTAAAAGATGCCCACAATATCATCAGTATAATGGTAGACGGAGAAGGGTATCTGCACGTTTCTTTTGACCACCATGGACATAAGTTGAATTACTGCCGCAGTATCGCCCCCGGTTCTTTGGAACTGGGCGATAAAATGCCGATGACCGGAGTGGACGAAGGAAATGTTACTTATCCGGAATTTTACCCTCTGACAGACGGGGATTTGTTGTTTGTCTACCGTTCCGGTTCTTCCGGACGTGGAAATCTGGTGATGAACCGTTATTCATTGAAAGACCATAAATGGGCCCGTGTACAGGATGTCCTGATTGATGGTGAAGACAAACGAAATGCTTACTGGCAGCTATATGTAGACGAGAAAGGTACGATTCATCTCTCATGGGTATGGCGTGAAACCTGGCAGGTGGAGACCAACCACGACCTTTGCTACGCGCGTTCTTTTGATAACGGAGTGACTTGGTATAAGTCGGATGGTGAACAATATAAACTTCCGATTACAGCTTCGAATGCAGAGTATGCTTGTCGTATTCCACAAAACTCGGAATTGATAAACCAGACAAGTATGAGTGCAGACGCTGGTGGCAATCCTTATATTGCCACTTATTGGAGGAGTTCGGACAGTGAAGTCCCTCAATATCGCATTGTCTGGAATGACGGGAAGACATGGCATAATCGTCAGGTGACAGACCGCAAGACTCCGTTTACACTGAAGGGAGGAGGCACTAAGATGATTCCTGTTGCCCGTCCGCGTATTGTGGTAGAGGATGGAGAAATCTTCTATATTTTCCGTGACGAAGAGCGGGGCAGCCGTGTCTCAATGGCGCATACTGCTGATGTTGCCAATGGTAAGTGGATAGTCACCGACCTGACGGATTTTTCCGTAGATGCCTGGGAACCGTCCCATGACACGGAATTGTGGAAGAAGCAGCGGAAACTCAATCTCTTTGTACAGCACACTTGTCAAGGCGACGGTGAACGCACGGCGGAGATTGAACCTCAAATGATATATGTACTGGAAGCGAATACGAATACAAAAAAATAAAGATATGAAGAAATTGTATGCAACTCTTTTTTCCGCACTGGTGGTAGGCTGTGCGGTGTGTGCCGGTTGCACAACCAAGAAAGTTTCATCTTCGGCAGAAGTGGTTGACATTATTCATAAAGTCAATGGCTACTGGCAGACAAACCATCCGGAACACGGGCGTTCTTTCTGGGACAATGCCGCTTATCATACCGGAAACATGGAGGCTTACTTCCTGACCAACAAACCGGAATACTTGGAATACTCAAAAGGATGGGCGGAACATAATGAGTGGAAAGGCGCTAAATCGGATCATAAAGCCAACTGGAAGTACAGTTATGGCGAAAGCAATGATTATGTACTGTTCGGCGATTATCAGATCTGTTTTCAGACGTATGCCGATTTATATAATCTGGAACCGGATACACATAAGATAGCCCGTGCCCGTGAGGTGATGGAGTATCAGATGAGTACACCCAACAATGATTATTGGTGGTGGGCGGATGGTTTATATATGGTAATGCCTGTGATGACCAAACTATATAATATCACTAAAAATCCACTTTACCTGGAGAAACTGCATGAATACCTCGCTTATGCAGACAGTATCATGTATGATGAAGAAGCCGGACTTTACTATCGCGATGGAAAATACGTATACCCCAAGCACAAAAGTGTGAATGGTAAAAAGGATTTCTGGGCACGTGGTGATGGCTGGGTACTGGCGGGGCTGGCGAAAGTCTTGAAAGACCTTCCGGAAACAGATAAGTATCGTCAGGAATATATAGACCGTTTCCGTACATTGGCAAAATCTGTTGCGGCCTGTCAGCAACCTGAAGGGTATTGGACGCGTAGTATGCTCGATGCGCAGCATGCACCGGGACCCGAAACAAGTGGTACGGCATTCTTTACGTACGGTCTGCAATGGGGGGTCAATAACGGTTTCCTTGACTCCGCCCATTATCAACCTGTAGTTGAGAAGGCATGGAAATATTTGTCAACAGTTGCTTTACAGCCCGACGGAAAGATCGGTTATGTGCAACCCATCGGCGAGAAAGCCATACCGGGGCAAGTCGTAGATGCTAATTCTACTTCAAACTTCGGAGTCGGTGCTTTCCTGCTGGCAGCTTGTGAAAGGGTACGTTATCTGGAATCACTTATTCAGCATTAAACTCATATAAGGTTGTAGTGCCTGAAATATTCTTCCTGTCAGCTCACTGATATTCATTGGTATATGTGCGCCGGGCAAACGCTCGGTGCTATACATACATTTGCCATTACACAGATAGTAATAGCCATTATTTACTGACAATTGTTTATCTGATACTTCCAGTTGCATTTCGTCCTCAGGAAAAGCGGAGGCATACAGTTGCAGCACTTCTTTGGCATTGATGATTCGCGCCATCCCCAACGGATATTGCGTCTGTTCTTTCTCCGGAGGAAGCAACTGAGTCATGTACCTGCATCCAGTAAATTGCTTGATATGGTGCAACAGACTGTGCTCGGCATCTTTGGTTTCTGCAAAAAACTCGCTGATAATTAATTGCTTATCTCTTCTATAGACAATAGCCAATCCATTGATTTGATTCTCTGATCTGGCAGTAACCAGAACTCCGTCACTGAGGATAAGGTCCGCCATGACTACTTGAAAATCCTCAAAGGAGTGCTGGATGCAGCAAGTGCGTCCGGAAAGTTTGCTGTTTAGATATTCGTAAACTTCTTTCTGACATCCGATTTCAGAGGTGACTGTTATTTCTTTAGACGGAATAAATTCCGGTACGGTAATCTCTTTAACCGAATATTGGAATACGGAAGCATATCCCATCCGGGTGTAATAGTCGAATAACCAAGGTTCGGCAGGAATCAATGTACTGAAATACGTTCCGTTACGAAGCATCTTTGCAAAGGCTTGGGAGAGTAATTCGCGCATCACTCCGTTTCCGCGAAAATCCGGATGAGTGCAGGCTCCTGAAATGTAAGAGGTCTGTACGGTATCTCCGCAGAAAGTCATCGGATAAGGAATCATCTGAAGAGCGGAAACAATCTCATCCCCACTTTCGATAGCAATGTTTATTTCGTTTTTATAGCGCAGCCTGAAGTACATTTCAACGAACTCTTCATTGTCGTCGAAACATAACTGCCATAATGCCTTAACCTTTTCTTTTGTCGTCATACCTTATATATTATTACCATCTGACCATATCCATAGGATGGTCTTTCAGACAAGCCATATACTTTTCGAGAATAGTTACCGGTTGATAAGACAGCTTTGCTTTGCGTAAGCCTTCAATACCTAAATCTTCTTCCCGGTTGATATAGATATATTGTTCGGGTATGCGATTGGCAAACTCGTAATTAATCATGGCGTAAGCACCGTCAATGCTGGTATCTGCCTTTTCTACATGTACCCCGAATGTTTCATGGTTGATAGGCATCCCGAAAGTAAATGCTACAATTTTCCCGTTGACGTGGAGAATGCCTCCGGTCAGACCGAGTGCTTCGAAATTATGTAATGCATAAATGAGGGCACGACGTTCATTTCCCGTTCCTTCCTGCTGGTCGCAGTTGTTCACTTTGCACCATTCGGCTTCCAGGCCCAGACATTCTTGAATACGGTCGGGCGTAATCGGTGTATATTCGTAATCGGGATACGTATTACGGAACCGGTTGATATGATTTCTCTTTGCCTGAAATTTCTTTCCTTTTAAGGTAGCCAGATCACTCCTTAAATATATATAGTCGGCATAGGCACGGTCTTCCGTGAAAATGAACCGTTCGGGTAAAATCGCTTCGAGGTCGGCGCGCATATTGCTGCAAACTCCCAACATACAGAAATTATGCTTCTCCTTATCCGCATCTTCGATTAATTTCCGTAATACAGCTTTCAGATCACCGTTTCCTACAGGCATCATGTATGCCAGTTGTTCGCCGGCCCAAAATTTGAATACCAGAAAATCGTCGATGACTGCAAATTGAGTATCGTACAAGAACCTCCAGCTACAGAGGTTGGAAAATGAAAGATCGCAGTTTCGGCGGTCACTTTTCATGGTGAATGCAGTTATTGTGTCTCTATCAGCTAGTGTAATGTCTTTAAATGGAATCATAAAATGCTTTTTGCGTTTAACTCTTTATATAACGGAAAATGAAAGAATTTTGTTTTTACAAAACACCTAATAATCGCAGGATAGTCGGTGTCAGTAATGCGGTGAATATTCCATTCAGTGTCAATCCCAGGCTGGCATACGCCCCGTATTTGCTGCTGATGTCCATGGCAGTGGAAGTGCCGACAGCGTGGGCGGCTGTTCCCATCGAAAGCCCTTGGGCTATCGGACTGCCTACGTGCATGATTTTCATTGTCTTAAATCCGCAGATGGCTCCCAGTAAACCTACCGCTACTACAACGGCTGCCGTCAGTGACGGGATACCTCCGATAGCCTTGGTCACTTCCATGGCAATCGGAGTCGTTACGGATTTAGGTGCCAATGAAAGAATGACTTCTTGTGAAGCTCCCATAAACTTGGCGATTAATACCACAGAGATCACTCCGACGATGCACCCTGCCAGTTGAGACAAGAGGATAGGCAGCAACTGTTTCTTAATCATTTCCAGCTGAAGATATAAAGGGACTCCCAAAGCTACCACAGCTGGGCGTAACCAGAATTCGATGAGATGCCCTCCCTGATTGTAAGTCTCGTAAGAGATATTGGCCATTTTAAGGAAGATAATCAGAACGGCAATGGTGAGTAAGATCGGGTTCAGCAATACCAGCCCCGTTTTCTTCTGAAGCAATTTGGCAAAGAAGAAAACGCCGAAAGTGACAGCCAGCAGAAAGAAATTATTTTCTAAAAAGCTCATTTGTCTTTATCCATTAAGTTAGTTTTGTTTTTTAAATGTAGCTTGTCGGACAAGTGAAAGTCTGATAAGCGTAGGCTACTCGCCAGTTTAATCTGACGTGCCAGTCTGAATTTACGGACAATCTGGTGTACCCATCCCGTTACGACCAGCACGAGAGCCGTGCTAACGATTGTTGCGATGACGATAGGCCAGAATTCTGCCGCAATAACGTCGAAATACAACATCAATGCTACTCCGGGAGGTACGAAAAAGAAGCCCAGATTAGCTACCAGAAAGTCGGACAATCCCTGCACCCACTGCAGTTTGATCCAGCCTAATTTCAAAAAAAGGGTGAGCAGCAGCATACCGATAATGCTGGAGGGGAGCTTGATCCCTGTTAAATAAACGATTAATTCACCCAAAGCCAAACAGCCAAATAAAATGGCACACTGACGTATCATACACTAATTACCTATTGATTTGTTTGAAAACACTGCAAAGGTAGAAAAAATAGAAGTACAGTGTTAAATATTATAATATTTTAGACTTGGAGAATAAAATTAGCCGGAATTGTAATGTGGATATTGCAAAATTGAGTACTTTTGCAGCGCAAATTACAAATCGTAACAAGGTTTATAATATTATTCAAATATATCTATGCTTAATTTAATCAACCAAATCGTGGCTCGTGCGAAAGCAGACCGCCAACGTATTGTTCTTCCGGAAGGAACTGAAGAACGCACATTAAAAGCTGCCAATCAGATTTTGACAGATGAAGTTGCTGACCTTATTTTACTGGGTAAACCCGCTGAAATTAACGAGCTTGCAGTGAAATGGGGACTGGGTAACATCAGCAAAGCTACTATTATTGATCCTGAAACTTCTCCGAAACACGAAGAGTATGCACAATTGCTGTGCGAACTTCGCAAGAAGAAAGGCATGACTATTGAAGAAGCCCGTCAATTGACGAATGATCCTTTGTTTTATGGTTGTTTAATGATTAAGAGCGGTGATGCTGACGGTCAGTTGGCAGGTGCCCGCAACACAACAGGCAATGTACTGCGTCCGGCTTTACAGACTATCAAGACTGCTCCGGGCATCACTTGTGTATCCGGTGCTATGTTACTCTTGACTCATGCTCCCGAGTATGGTAAGAATGGTATTCTGGTGATGGGTGACGTTGCCGTAACTCCGGTTCCGGACCCTAACCAACTGGCACAGATTGCTGTTTGTACGGCACAGACTGCCAAAGCCGTTGCCGGTATTGAAAATCCGAAAGTGGCTATGCTGAGCTTTTCTACCAAAGGTTCCGCTAAACATGAAGTAGTGGATAAAGTAGTGGAAGCTACCAAGATCGCTAAGGAAATGGCTCCTACACTTGATCTGGACGGAGAAATGCAGGCTGATGCTGCTCTTGTTCCTGAAGTAGGCGCAAGCAAAGCTCCGGGTTCACCCGTAGCGGGAGAGGCTAACGTACTGATCGTTCCGAGTCTGGAAGTAGGAAATATTTCTTATAAACTGGTACAACGTCTGGGACATGCCGACGCTATCGGCCCGATCCTTCAGGGTATCGCCCGTCCGGTGAATGACTTGTCTCGTGGTTGCTCTATCGAAGATGTATATCGCATGATTGCTATTACGGCTAATCAGGCTATTGCAGCAAAAAACAATAAATAAGTATCAAGTTTTAAGTATTAAAGACAATATGAAAATTCTAGTATTGAACTGTGGAAGTTCATCCATCAAATATAAATTGTTCGATATGACCACCAAAGAAGTGATTGCACAAGGTGGTATCGAAAAAATCGGTCTGAAAGGCTCTTTCCTTAAATTGACTTTGCCGAATGGCGAAAAGAAAGTACTCGAAAAAGACATTCCGGAACATACGATTGGTGTGGAGTTCATTCTGAATACATTGATTAGCCCGGAATACGGAGCTATCAAATCACTGGACGAAATCAATGCGGTAGGTCACCGTATGGTACACGGAGGCGAACGTTTCAGTGAATCTGTATTGCTGAACAAAGAAGTACTCGAAGCTTTTGCTGCCTGCAACGACCTGGCTCCGCTTCACAATCCTGCCAACTTGAAAGGTGTGAATGCAGTTTCCGCTATTCTTCCCAACATTCCGCAGGTAGGCGTATTTGATACAGCTTTCCATCAGACGATGCCGGATTATGCTTATATGTATGCTATTCCCTACGAAATGTATGAGAAATATGGCGTACGTCGTTATGGCTTCCACGGAACTTCTCACCGTTATGTTTCAAAACGTGTATGTGAGTTCCTTGGCGTTAATCCGGTAGGACAAAAAATCATCACTTGCCATATTGGTAACGGTGGTTCTATCGCTGCTATCAAGGATGGCAAATGTATAGATACTACCATGGGGCTGACTCCGTTGGAAGGTTTGATGATGGGTACCCGTAGCGGTGACATCGATGCCGGTGCAGTAACATTCATCATGGAAAAAGAAGGCTTGAATACGACAGGCATTTCTAACCTGCTGAACAAGAAGAGCGGCGTACTGGGTATTTCCGGCGTATCAAGCGATATGCGCGAACTGCTGGCCGCTTGTGCTAACGGAAACGAAAGAGCCATCCTTGCTGAAAAGATGTACTACTACCGTATTAAGAAATATATCGGTGCTTATGCTGCGGCATTGGGCGGTGTAGATATCATCCTGTTTACAGGTGGTGTAGGCGAAAATCAGTTTGAATGCCGTGAATCTGTTTGTAAAGACATGGAATTCATGGGTATTAAACTGGACAATAATGTGAATGCAAAAGTTCGTGGTGAGGAAGCTATTATTTCTACTGCAGATTCTAAAGTGAAAGTAGTAGTGATTCCGACAGATGAAGAGTTGTTGATTGCATCGGATACAATGGATATTCTGAAAAAGTAAGAAGAACTGAGATAATAAAAAAAAGGCGGCTTATCATGAAGTCGCCTTTTTTTGTTAACTCTTTTATAAGTCTCGTTTTTTTTACCTTACTTTGTGCTTCAAATCAATATTCGTTTTATTGGATTTACGCAAAATCGTTATTTTATAAATTCATTGATATGCGCTATTCTGTCATAATTCCCGTTTACAATCGTCCCGATGAGGTGGATGAATTGCTGCAAAGTCTCACTGTACAGTGTTTTAAAGATTTTGAAGTAGTTATTGTTGAAGATGGTTCGTCCATCCCTTGTAAGGAAGTGGCAGATCGGTATACAGATCGGTTGGACATCAAGTATTTCTCTAAACCCAATTCCGGACCGGGGCAGACCCGTAACTACGGAGCGGAGCGAAGCGAAGGAGAATATTTTATCATACTGGACTCTGATGTCATTTTGCCCGAAGGATATTTTGACGCGATAGAGAAGGAGCTTCAGTCTTCTCCAGCCGACGCGTTCGGTGGTCCCGACCGTGCGCACGATTCTTTTACGGATATTCAGAAAGCTATCAACTACTCGATGACTTCCTTTTTTACAACAGGCGGTATCCGTGGCGGAAAAAAGAAGATGGACAAGTTTTATCCTCGTAGCTTCAATATGGGGATTCGTCGCGAAGTGTATGAAGCTTTGGGGGGATTCTCTAAAATGCGCTTCGGGGAAGATATCGACTTCAGTATCCGTATTTTTAAAGGTGGCTATACTTGTCGTCTTTTCCCCGACGCATGGGTATATCACAAACGTCGGACAGACTTGAAGAAGTTCTTTAAGCAAGTCCATAACTCCGGCATTGCCCGCATTAACCTTTATAAGAAATATCCCGATTCGTTGAAATTGGTGCATTTGCTACCGGCAGTGTTCACGCTGGGAGTCTCTTTGCTTTTATTATTGACTCTTTTGGGGTTGGGGCTCGTTTTGTTAGCTTTTTATCTGCTATATTCCAAAACGGTTCCCGGGTGTGCGACAGGTGAGATGGCACTTCTGTTTTTAGGATTTGCCGCCATGTTGGCAGCACCTCTTCCCTTACTGCTCTATTCCTTGTTGGTTTGCGTGGATTCGACAATCAGAAATCGCAGTTTATGGATTGGAATGCTGTCAATTACTGCTTCCTTTATACAACTAATTGGTTATGGAACGGGATTCTGGCGTGCATGGTGGCAGCGTTGTATAAGAGGAAAGGACGAATTCGAGGCGTTTCAAAAGAATTTTTATAAGTAAGTGATTTGATTATGGAAAGCAAACACAAACTATCCATCAACCAGTGGGCGCTGGAAGACCGTCCCCGGGAGAAGATGATGGAGAAAGGAGCAGCCGCATTGAGTGATGCCGAACTACTCGCCATATTAATCGGCTCCGGAAATACGGAAGAAAGTGCTGTCGAACTGATGAGGCGTTTGCTTCTCTCTTGTGATAACAATCTGAACTCCTTGGCAAAGTGGGAAGTCTGCGACTATTCCCGTTTTAAAGGAATGGGACCGGCAAAGAGCATCACTGTAATGGCTGCCCTGGAACTCGGCAAGCGACGGAAACTGCAAAATATCCAAGAACGCCCCCGCATCTCTTGTTCAAGAGATATTTATGACATCTTCCAGCCTGTCATGTGCGACCTTGAACAGGAAGAATTCTGGGTATTATTATTGAATCAGGCGACGAGACTGATCGATAAGGTACGTATCAGCACCGGCGGAATAGACGGAACGTATACGGATGTACGTACCATTCTTCGGGAAGCATTGCTGCAGAGAGCCACGCAAATAGCCGTAGTGCATAACCATCCTTCGGGAAATATCCAACCCAGCCAACCGGACCGGACGCTGACGGAACACATCCGCCGGGCAGCCGACACAATGAACATTCGCCTGATAGACCACGTTATTGTTTGTGAGGATAAGTTTTACAGTTTTGCCGACGAAGGGCTGCTCTGAATAAATTTATTCTTATCTTTGCAATACATATTAATAAGGAAAGCCCTATGGAAAAATTTAAAATAGAAGAAAAGATCGTAGCCATGCTAAAGACGGTGTACGATCCTGAGATTCCGGTGAATGTATACGATCTTGGACTGATTTATAAAATAGACGTCTCCGACAATGGGGAAGCAGTGCTTGATATGACTCTGACTGCTCCCAACTGTCCGGCAGCCGATTTCATCATGGAAGATATCCGCCAGAAAGTAGAATCGGTGGAAGGAGTGACATCTGCCACTATCAACCTTGTGTTCGAACCGGAATGGGATAAAGATATGATGAGTGAGGAAGCAAAACTGGAACTCGGATTCCTGTAAATTCATAGCTCAAAATATAAAACTGATAACTCTAAACTCAAAACTCATGAAGAACGTTTATTTCCTTTCCGATGCGCATCTTGGTTCCCGTGCCATAGAACATGGACGTACACAGGAACGGCGCTTGGTGAACTTCCTCGACAGTATCAAGCATAAAGCTTCTGCCGTTTACCTGTTGGGAGATATGTTCGATTTTTGGTATGAATTCCGGTTAGTGGTTCCCAAAGGATACACCCGCTTTTTAGGAAAGCTCTCCGAACTCACGGATATGGGAGTGGAGGTACATTTCTTTACCGGCAACCATGATATCTGGTGTGGGGATTATCTTTCTAAAGAATGCGGAGTGATTATTCATCGTGAAGCATTGACTACCGAAATATACGGAAAAGAGTTTTATCTGGCTCACGGTGACGGACTGGGTGACCCGGACAAGAAGTTTAAGTTGCTGCGCTGGATGTTTCACAGTACAACACTTCAGACACTGTTTTCTGCCATCCATCCCCGTTGGAGTGTGGAATTGGGCTTGACGTGGGCAAAACATAGCCGCGAAAAGCGGGTGGACGGCAAAGAACCGGATTACATGGGGGAGAATAAGGAACATCTGGTACTTTATACAAAAGAATATCTGAAGAGTCATCCTAATATCAACTTCTTCATTTATGGCCATCGTCACATTGAACTGGATTTAATGTTGAGTGCTACTTCCCGTGTGCTGATTCTTGGAGACTGGATTAACTATTTCTCCTATGCGGTATTCGATGGGGAGAATCTATTTTTGGAAGAGTATATAGAAGGAGAAACACAAGTTTGATTCTTATTCCATTAAAAAGTGGAAATTCCGATTGATATAAGGTTTCTTGAAGATAGATAGAAACCGGAAAAAGTCAAGACCACGTCTTCAGATTTATTCTATTCTTATGAAATGAATCTGAAGACGTGGTCTTGATGTATTTAGTTGCCCAACTTGAATACTACAGAGGCGTATCCTCCCAGTTTCAAGGTGTAACTGTCGCTGTCTGTATTTTGTTGAGCTTCGCCATTCACAAACAATACTTTCTCAATCTTGTCTGTCAGCGGAAGTAGCATGGCCGTTCCGCCGAAATTATGGATGACAAGCAGTTTCTCGTTGTCCTTGGTCATATACCAGGCGGCAATCGGCTTATAGTCTTTCTCCTGTGATTCGTTGTAGACGGAATGTTTGGTCATATTTCCTTCTGCCAGTGCCGGATAGGTGTTGCGCAATCGGGTGAGGGAGAAATATATGTTCAGAAGTGAATGGGTATCGGCTTGTTGGTCCGCTACCGTTTTCACATTTTTCGAAACGGTGGCATCCGTCTTGTCTGTGTAGTTGGTAGTGTAGCTATCTCCCCATAGCATCGGGCTGCGCACATATTCGTCTCCGTTATCCTTTGTTCCGTAAAGTCCCAGTTCTTCACCGTAATAGATGTAAGGATGTCCGGCGGAAGTGAGTAAGACGGCGGCGGCCAGTTTGCATTTGTCGGCGGATTTACCCAACTTGGACGATGTACGGTCTTCGTCATGGTTACTCAGTTTCGTTGCTTCGATGTAATCGCTTCGATAGTTGGCGTATTTCTGTTGGTAAGAAAGGATGTCTTTGGCAAAATAACATCCGGTACTATTATTGATTCCCCATTCCAGACGATACCAGAAGGAAAATTCAAAAAGGGCGGGCAGACCTTTATAATAAGGAGCTACTTTATCGTATTCCGATAACACTTCGCCTACCATATAGAAGTCGTCCGTATGTCCTTTTTGTTTGTAATAGGCGTTCATATCTTCATAGAACATTTTCAGGAAACGAGGATTTTCTTCGCTGGTCTCACTGTGGTAGATGTGCTTCACAGCGTCGAGGCGGAGCCCGTCCACACCACGGGCGATCCATCCTTTGGCGGCGTCTGCTATTGCCTGATATGCCGGTGATTCGCCTGCCTGGTCTACAGGGCCGTAGTTAAGGTCGGCAAACCAGTCGGTGCAGAAATGAGAATGGAAATAGGTGATCTGCTGGCTGTCGAACATGATGTTGGCAGGGTTGCCGGCGTTGGTCAGTTTGAAATCCTTGTTCAGTGCGAGTTTCTCGGACGAAGAAGAGGCGCCGTATTTTGTTCCTGATGGCCAGGAAGAGTCATTGCTGGTACGGATCAGTAGTCCCCAAGTGGATGCAAAGTCGACGGTGAGTTCATAGATGTTGTTTCCTTTGTCATAAAACTTTTTGCAGATGCCGTCTCCGTAGTATAAGTATTTGGCGTTGTCGGTGCCTGTGTCCGGATTATCCTCGTCTGCCTTGGTTCCTGTGGAAACGACAAGGATGGGGGAAGATGTGTTGCTCCAGTCCAGTGTAAATTTCAGCAGTCCTTTCACGGCAGCGGTCTCGTCAGAAACCTGGAACCATTCTGCGGCATTGTATCCGGCTGCTCCTTCTTGGGTGATCATGGCGATTTTGCCTGCTGCGATATCTGTTTTCGGGTCTTCAGAGAAAGAATAATAATTGCGATACGGGCTTTCGGATGATGAACTAGCTTCGGTGAACCACGGGTGGGCAGTGCCGGTGTGGTTCATTACGTAGTCCAGATAAATCTTGATGCCTCGGTTGTGGGCTTCTGTAACCAGACGGTCGAAGTCGCTTTCTGTGCCGAGCCGCGGATTGACTTTGGTGTAGTCTGTGACGTCATATCCGTGATAAGACATACAGGGGTGGATGGGAGAGAGCCAGAGGGCTTTCACGCCCAGTTGGTTGAGATAGTCCAGCTTTTGGGTGACGCCATTCAGGTCTCCATATCCGTCTCCGTCGCTGTCGGCGAAGGAATAGACCAGTAACTGGTAGGAGATATCTGCCCGTTTGGTCTCGTCCCATGTGTCGGGAGAGGCGGTAAGTGCGGTCCATTGCCCTTCGATGGGCGGTTCGGGTTCTGGAGCAGGCTCGGTGATATTTTTGTCATCGCTGCAAGCGGTCATGAATGCCATGAGCATTGACAACCACAAAAGAGATAATAAGTGGAGATGTTTATTCATAATGATGATGTATTAAAGACAATAAGTGTCGTTTCTTAAAAAACAGTGGCCGCCCCGATTCCATTGTATTCGCGACGGCCATTCCCTGTTTCCCTGATTTCTTGTAGTATTATTCGATGCGGCCTGTTCCGTTGCCAAAGTTCAGATAAACCTTTTGTCCGGTTTTACCTTGTACCGCAGCTTGGTCACCGCCGTTGCCCCGATAAGCTATTTCTCCGTCGAAGATGATAAACTCTGTTTTCCACCAGTCGCCGGCAGAGACAGCTTTCGGATTTACGCAGATTCGTACTGCGCCATCTTTCAGGAATGCCGGAGAAACAAATTCACCATCAGCCGTTCCGGGCACGGTAAATAAGTCCTGTTCTACCAGTTGTGCGTCCCAACCGTTGTATGAGGTATCGCCCATCAGATATACATTCGGCTTTTCAAATTCTATCGCTTTGTCATCGCCGATAACGGAGACATATACTAAGTACCAGCCGGCTATACCGACTTTTATGTTGCCGCCCTCGTCCGACAATCCGGCAAGGTCTTTGGATTCCTGTGAGATAGCATCTACAAAGCCGAAGTCATTGCCCCAGTTGGCTTGCGGTGCAAACTTCACCTGATCGTTAGCAGCGAAATAGAAGATTCCCCAGAAAGTTCCTTTCGTTCCGTTGACCGGAACAAGTGCTTTCCAAGCATTCGGATCACCGGCAGGAGTTCCCCAGTTGTATGCGCTGCCGGTCATATAAAGTTCGGTGGGCGCACTGTTGTCTTTCACTGTAAAACGGTAGTTGAAGGCATCGAACGAGATTTTGATCTTACCGTCCAGTGCTGTATTAATGGCTCCCGCATTTGTCCAGCTAACAAAATTATCACCGGAGTCATCACCGTCCACACTACTTCCCAAGGCTTTGGTCCAGTCTATGTCGTTTCCGTTAATAGCTGAAGCCGGGAAAATCTTGAAGTTCGAAGTACTTTCTATTTCTGCTTCCAGTATATACAGGTTTTCATCGAGAGCGTCCTTCTTCATCTGTTGGGCACTGTTGCCGTCCCAGCCTGTGAAATCACCGACTATATAATAGCCGTCGGGATCAACAGCCGGAGTTGTGGCAGGCTGCAAGGTGATGCTTACTTCATTTCCCACCAGTTGAATACCTTCACCGGAAGGAGTTACGGCAGAAGCATTAATAGAGATTTTCAATTCACGTACCACGCTTGCACGGCTTTTGTAGGCTTCCTGCGTCACACTGTCCAGTTGTGCCAAGGCTACTTTAAAGACATGATCTTCCGTCATGGAAAATGGAATGGTGTGATTCTCATTCAGTGTCAAAGAGTTGACAGCGATCTTACTGCCTTCTTCGGCTGTGGTCGAGCTTAACTTTGCAATATCTACGGAATCGGCTGTGGCCGCATCCATGACGATGCTGGCGTCTTTGCCTGCTGTGAAAGTTGCAGTCAACTGTCCCGCTGACTCTTCCTGGGGATTGGACTGGGGATCAGCCCAGTCCTTGAAATCTTCGTTACAGGCAGAAAACCCGATTGCTGCCAGAAACATCCCTATGTATATTAAATGTTTTTTCATGATGAATCGTTCTTTTTAAAGTTAATTACTTCTTTTCTCCTGTACCTGCCGTGAAGTTCAGATGGATCACATTGCCGGCTGAACCTTGTACGGAATAACCGTCTCCCTTTTCTGTCCAACTGTCAATAAGGTTGAAATCACGATAGAAGATTTCACCGTCATGGAGTGTAAACTCAGTTCTCCACCAGTCGAGGTCTGTCTTGAAGCACATACGGACTTCTCCGCTTGCAGTCATGGCAGGAGATACGAAGTTACCGTCTTTGGTGGCGGGAACCGTAAACTTCCATTCGTCGTTGAATGCCCATGAACCGCCGGTTGTGTTACCGAACAAATACACTTCAGCTGGGTAGAAAGTAATGGTAAACTGATAATCATCCCCTTTGACAGCCGCTTTGACGTAGAAGAGATACCATCCGGCGTTTTCTACGACGAAGTTGTCACTGCCGCTGACTCCTGCTCCGGCTTTGTCGGTAACCGTCACGCGGTTGTCGTTAATACCGATATACTCGTTTTCCTTTGTTCCGAACTTGAACTCGGAGTTGGCATCGAAGTAAATCATTGAATAGAACTGACCGTCCATACCGTAGACACCTGCCATCGGTTTCCATACTTTCCAGTCGGTATCCAGCATAGAACCTACAATGAACATTGTCTTGGGAGGTGTCAATGAGCTGGTGCTCTTGGAAATCAGAACGTTGGGTAACTCAATCACATTGGAAAAACATACTCCTTTTCCACTGCTTGTGATGTTGGCCTTCAGGCGGATATATACAGCTACCGGTTCGGTAGGGAGTTCTGCCTGCTCTCCGTTCACGGCCGTCCACAAGTCGAGAAGCGCATTGTTGAGTTCGGAAGCATCCACATTGATCTTTGCTGTCGGGGAGGTGCTTTCCAACACTGTATAGTTGGCTTTGCTCTCATCTGTCGCTTCTATGAAATCCTGTTCAAATGAGGCTTGTACCGTGTAGGTGGTAGCTGCCGGAAAACCGTAGTCCGGTTGCGAACAAGTGAGTTCTACAGTTTGGGCATTCTTCAGGTCATATACATTGTTGGCTGCATACGCGGGCGTATTGAGCGTGAATGTATCGGGTTCGTTCAGGATCGGATTGCTGTCATTGTCTGTTTCGCAGGCTGTAAATAGAGGCAGTGCGAAGGTGACAGCGAGTAATATGTTGGATATTTTTTTCATAATGGCATTCTTTTATATAAGGATGAACTCTTGGTTATTTATAGCCTTCATTTTGTGACATATTCCTGTTATTGTTTATATCCGATACAGGGATAGGATATTTGTTGTAGTATGAAGCGACAGATGTTCCGTTCATTGCTCCACCTTTCCAGTCCCAAAGATATTTATTGGTTGTGAACATACCGAAACGAACCAAGTCTGAACGACGGCGACCTTCCAGATAGAATTCACGTGCCCATTCGTCGATAAGTTCCTGTTCGGTTACGGTCTGTACCTTTCTTGTACAGTTGGCGCGTTTGCGAAGTTCATTGATGTCTCCTGTGGCGTCTCCTCCCTGACGGAAAATGGCTTCCGCACGTGTCAGGTATGCTTCTGCCAAACGGAACAAAGGAATATCTGTGTCAGGATAAGTAGCATGGCTGACGGGTTTTCCGTCAGAGCGGTAATTTTGCCATTTTACAATCGACAAGCCATCGGTGAATCCGCTGATCGCATCTGTCTGAATTTTGCGTCTGCCGCCTCCTACACCAGAGTATAGCAAGGCACGGTCGTCACCGGCAGCTTTGATCATGTCTTCTGTTCTGATGCCGTGTTCTGCATCGAAAGCATCGATCTGCTCATCTGTATCTAAGCCTTTGGGAATCTCAACATCGGCGGACAACATCGGCACATCATCGAGATTGGAGAAGAACTTCTTTACCATTGTGGCACGGGCAAAGATACAGGACCAGCCATTGGTTGTTCCCATACGGGGCATACCGGCTATACGAGTACCACAAACCAGATAAGTTGAACCGCCGTGGTTACGCGTCTTCACTCCATCCTGACGGATAGGCAGAATGATTTCCTGCATGGCATTTTCATTCTCGTCGTTATCGGCCATAAACAGTTCGCTGTAATTTGTACATAGCTTATATGCTGAGCCAATCACTTTGCTGGCATATTCTTCCGCTTTTGCATAATCGGTTTGTCCGGTGTATACGCCTGCATTCAGGTACAAACGTGCGCGGAGCAACCAGTTGGCGGCTTTGTCTGCACGTCCGAAGGGAGCCTGGCGAGGCTCATACATATCAGCTTCAATTTCGTTCAGTTCATTCTGAATGTAAGTATATAGTTCCGTCCCCTTCTTCTCGACAGGCAAGTCATTGCTAAAGTGTTCCTTGAACGGAGCTTTACCAAACAAGTCGAGGAAGTACCAATAATGGAGGGCACGCAGGAAACGTATTTCCGCACGTTGACGCAGTGTTTCTGCATCTGTCATGCCTTCGGTCTGGTCGAGGAAGAAGTTATATTGTGTGATGTCATATCCCAAACGGACGTAAACCCACTCTGTGCGCTGGCTGGAAGGACTCCAGCTAATGCTTGTAAGCTGAGGGATGTCCTGATTCTCCTGCCATGCCCAAAGACATTCGTCGGTAGGCAGTTCGTTGCAGTTGAAAGTGGTACGATAGAAACCGGATTCGCCTTCGTCCTGTCCGTCGAGGTCAGGAGAGCCGTCGATACCCTTTTGTCCGGTTACACCCAACATGGCATATCCTTTCACAAATACTCCCTGCTGGTCGAAACTACCTCCTGTCTGAGGGTCGATGGGACTAATATCCAGATCGTTGATACATGAAGTTACTCCCGAAGAGAGAACTGCGATCAGTGCGGCTGAAAATAGCTGTTTGATATATTTTGTTTTCATGATAAATTGATTTAATGAATGTTAGAATTGCAGACTTAAACCTAATAAGAAAGTCATAGCTCTGGGATATGGATTGGCGTCGATACCGCTTTTTACTTCCGGATCAAGGCCTTTGTATTTACTGATAATGAACGGATTCTGTACTGTAGCATATACACGCCCGCCAACACCTTTGTAGGTTTGAGTCTTCCACAGATTCTGGAAAGAATAACCTAACGTGATGTTATCACAACGTAAGAATGATGCGTTATGTATAAAATAGTCGCTCATGTAGTAATCACCTTGTCCGCTGAAACCGAGTGCGACAGCTTCGGCACTGGTGTTGCTATATGCATTATTGGAGAACAGTCCCGAAGTGCTGACGTTGGCTTTGTTGCTCAGGAAGTCATAGTACACGTAGTTGTTCAGACTGGCACGTAAGGAGAAGCTGAAGTCAAAGTTCTTATACTGCATTTTGGAGGTCAGTCCCATCAAAACATCGCCTGCCGGTTTTTTGTAGATATATTTGTCTCCGCTGTCTATTGTTCCGTTTCCGTTACGGTCAACAAACATATTTTCAATAGGTTTGCCATTTTCGTCGTATACCTGCTGGTAAACGTAGAAAGAGTTGGCAGCGTAACCTACTTTATGCGCCTGTACCTTGGTATTGTTACCTCTGGAAATCTTATCGCCTGCTTCTACGTAATAATCGCTGTCGTCGCCACCTGTCAACTTGGTGATTTCATTGTGGTTCCATGTAATGTTATAGCTGAGGTCCCAGGTGAAGTCCTTAGTCACAATCGGTTTGGCGTTGATGGAAAATTCCATACCGTAGTTTTCCAGTGAACCGATATTCTGTGTCATCTGGGCATTGAAGTTAGTTCCGACGGGAATTTTAACGCTGTTCAGCAGGTCATCCGTTTTACGGAAGTATCCGTCGATACCGCCTGTGATTCTTCCATTCAGGAATCCGAAGTCCAGTCCGGCATTCCATGTGGTCGTTTTTTCCCATTTCAGATTTTCATTGAAAGCCTTCGGGCGGGAAGTAGAGTAATACGTATCGCCAAAAGGATACTGGGCATACTCGTTATTGACTACATACAGAGGAAGATAAGCAAAATCATCACCTATGTTTTGCTGACCGGTAATACCCCAGCCTAAACGCAATTTCAGATCAGACAGGACATTTACATCTTTCAGGAAGTTTTCTTCTTTAATCTTCCATCCCAGTGCCAATGACGGGAATGTACCCCAGCGGTTGTCTTTGGAGAAACGTGACGAGCCATCCCAACGCATGGTAAAGGTAAACAAGTAACGGTTCAGCAGGGAGTAATTTAGACGGCCGAAGTAAGAGACCAGTGTATTTCTGGTTGCATAAGCTGTTTGTTCGCGCAATTTGGCGTCATGGGGTTCTTGCGTATAGGAATCCCAGCCCTGGCCTTCTTCAAATCCGTTGCGATGGAAGTGTTGTTCTTCACCACCGACCATGATGTCAAAGTCGTTTGCACCCAAAGACTTGATATACTGTACGTATATGTTGTACGAAAGGTTGTATTTATATTGGGTAACGTCGCCATTCCAACCATAGTAATTATTGCCGAATGAGTATGGAGAAACAATCGTAGTCTGTGTACCTTCCGCATATTCGCCACCTATGCTTGCGTGCAGACGGAGGTCAGGCAGGAAATGGAATTTATAGTCAACGTCTACATTTCCAACAAAGTCGTTGCTGTTCGCCTTGTCATTTTTGAGTTCCAGTGCAGCCAGCGGATTTTGGGGAGAGTTCGGATTGGACGTGTATTTCCAGTCCGGATTGCTGAAACCTGTGGTAGAATTAATATTCTGCCAGTAGCCGCCTGTAAACTGGTAAAGGTCTTCGTTAGAATAAACCGGACGGGTAGGATCGATAGCCAATGCCCCGCCAATAGCGGCACCTGTGTCGGCATAGCGGTTTTTACCGTTCATGAATTTGGCATTGATGTTGAACTTCAGATGATCTTCAAAGAAGGAAGGAGCCAGGTTCACGGAAGCAGTGAAGCGTCGGAAGTTGGATGTTTTCACAATACCATTGTCGTCTGTATAACCTAAAGATACACGGTAAGGCAGGTTCTTGAATCCTCCGTTGATAGAAACATGATGGTCGGTGCTGACAGCAGTACGGAATATCTGATCCTGCCAGTCTGTATTGGCGGTTCCTAAATCTGCCGGTAATTTGTCACCCCATAACTGATTGGCGTAAGCGCGATATTCATCTCCGCTCAATACATCATAGCGCTTTTGAGTTTTGGAGAAGGATACAGAACCGTTATAGCTTACGCTGGGAGCTTGTCCGTTCTTTCCTTTCTTGGTGGTGATAATAATAACACCGTTGGATGCACGCGAACCGTAAATGGCAGTTGCAGAGGCATCTTTCAGTACAGTAAGGGTTTCGATATCCGCAGGGTTAACCATTGATAAACCGTTTGCCATCCCTTTGATACCTTCGTTGTCAATAGCCAGACCGTCAATAACGATCAGCGGGTCATTGCTTGCATTCAATGAAGAACCGCCACGAATACGGATTTGAGCGCCACCGCCCGGTGTACCGTCATTGGAGATCACGCTGACACCGGCTATTTTACCGGATAACATATCCTGAGCATTCGTCGTAATACCTTTACTAAGTTCATCGGGCTTGATAGCCATTACCGAACCGGTCATATCGTTCTTTTTCACCTGACCGTAACCGATGACTACTACTTCGTCCAGTATTTCCGTATCGTCTTTCAGTATTACATTCATTTGTGTGGTTGCCGGAAGTTCCTTTGGCTGGTATCCGATGAATGAAACAACAATTATGTCACCTTGCTTGGCAGACAACTGGAAGTTGCCGTCGAAATCGGTAATCGTTCCGGTGGTAGTGCCTTTCACCACAACATTGGCACCTATAACCGGTTCACCCGTTGTGTCTTTCACTATTCCTTTGACAGTAATTTGCTGAGCAAATGCGTCAATGGACAAGAATATTCCAGCTATAAGCATAAGCAGGACCTTGAACATAAAGTTTCCTTTTTTCATGTTTTTGTCTTTAAAGTTAATTGTAATTTCTCTTATCATTCTCTCTTAAAAATACCTATTGAAAACCTTCTCTTCGTCATTGTTCTTAGTGCTCGAAAACACTCTCTTTTTTACCAAAATGTATATTCTCTATCTTTGTTATTTCTTTTCCTTATTATAATCTTTTCAAACCTTTAGCTTCTGATTTGTCTTTTACCTCTTTGATGCTGATAGCGTATCCGCCTCCGTTAGCTGCGTGCAGGTTCAGCTTGCTCTTATTCGTCAGAATACCTTTCTTGATGGTATAAGCCTGCGGGTTCTCTTTCCAGTCGGCATCTTTGGCATCCGCGTAGACGGTAGCGATGTATTGTTTGCCCGGAGTCAGGAAGTCGAATACGAGTTTGGAGGTATGACCGTTTTCACCGGCTGTGCAGCCTACGTACCACTCGTCCGTACCTTTTGCCTTACGGGCAATTGTGATGTATTCTCCCGGTTCTGCTTCCAGATAGTTCGTTTCGTCCCAGTCGAGAGCTACGTCTTTGATGAACTGGAAAGCGTCCATAAAACGTTCGTAGTTTTCCGGAATGTCGGCAGCCATCTGCAAAGGACTGTACATGGTAACGTATAGTGCCAACTGGCGTGCAATGGTAGAACGTACCTGAGAATTATTTGCCGGATTCATCTTGTTGCAATGCGTTTCGAAGATGCCGGGAGTGTAATCCATCGGACCGCCAACCAGGCGTGTGAAAGGCAGAATCGTTGTATGATATACTTTGTTGCCTCCGAATGATTCATATTCTGTACCGCGGGCGGATTCATTACCGATCAGATTCGGATATGTACGGCAGATACCGGTAGGGCGGGTTGCTTCGTGTGCATTCACCATGATTTTGTAATCGGCGGCTTTCTTCACTGCATACAGGTAGTGATTGTTCATCCATTGTCCGTAGTGATGTTCGCCGCGGGGGATGATGTTGCCTACATAACCGCTCTTTACGGAGTTGTATCCATTGTCTGCCATAAACTGGTAGGCTTTGTCCATGTGGCGTTCGTAGTTGCGTACAGAAGCGGAAGTTTCGTGATGCATCATCATTTTGATTCCTTTGCTGGCTGCATAGCGGTGGATTTCCTTCACATCGAAGTCGGGATAAGGAGTCACGAAATCAAACACATAATCTTTGCTGTTGCCGAACCAGTCTTCCCAGCCTTCGTTCCAGCCTTCAACCAGTACTGCATCGAATCCGTGAGCGGCTGCAAAGTCAATGTAACGTTTCACGTTGGCTGTGTTGGCAGAATGTTTGCCGTTCGGTTTTGTTTTGGAGTAATCCGTTTCACCGAGTTTTACGCTGGTCAGTTCGTCGGTGTAAGCCCATGAGCCTTTTCCGGTGATCATGTCCCACCATACGCCGATATATTTCACGGGTTTTACCCAAGAAGCGGCATCCGCTATCTTGCATGGTTCGTTCAGGTTGAGAGTGATACGTGAAGCGAGGATATTGCGGGCGTCATCGCTCACGATAATCGTACGCCAAGGTGTGTTGCAGGGAGTCTGCATATACCCTTTGTCTCCTTTGGCATCCGGTGTCAACCAGGATTCGAATACCATATTCTTGTCGTCCAGATTGAGGTGCATACATGAGTAATCAACCAAAGCGGCTTCATGAAGATTGATGTATAAGCCATCATCCGTTTTCATCATCAGTGCAGTTTGTACGCCTGTCTGTGAGAAAGGAGTCTGAGAAGAGTTCGGAGTGATCGCTTCTTTCATCAGCCCTCTGATTTCTGATAAGCGGGAAATGGTGTAGTCATATTCCTGCGTATCATAGTCACCCGGTATCCAGAAAGCGATATGATCGCCGTTCATGCCAAACTGAGAATGCTCTTCCTTGATCACGAAGTAATTGAGTGACTTCTGCTGAGGAAATTCATAACGGAATCCCAGACCGTCATTGAACAGACGGAAACGGATAACGATAGAACGGTCATTCATGGGTTGATACAGGGTGACTGCCAGTTCGTTATAATGATTGCGGATTTCTTTTTCTTCTCCCCAAACCGGTTGCCAGGTTTCATCAAAAGTAGCCGTTTGGGTATCCTTTACTTCGAAGCCGTCGTACAGGTTGGTCTTTGAGTCAAGTTTTGTCAGGTCTCTGCGGTCCACCCAGTCGAAGTCGGTTCTGGTATTATCTTCTTTCTTCAGTTCCAGTCCGAGAGTGCTGGGTTTGATTACCACTTTGTTCTTATACGTCAGTTCATACGTTGGGGCACCTTTTGAGTCTACTTGGAAGGTCATTACCAGATTGTTGTCCGGTGAGGTTAATTTCTGTTGGGCATTCGCAATGAATGAGATGCAAAGGAATGCGATGAGCGATAAAATCTTTCTCTTTTTCATTCTATTTATGGTATTAAATTATAAGCTAACTAATATTTTTACTCCGCTCTGTTCCGGATATTGCAAATATAGCAACCATCTTGAGACTTTGGGTTTTCTAGAATAAAAATACAAGTTTATATTAATGTTAATGTTTTGTTTTACAGTAGTTTATTTCTTTTCTGTATTCTGATAAATATAAGTCGAAGTGAACTTATTAAAAGGATAAAAGGTATATTCCACGACTTGGAAGTGTTAATTCATTTCTTAATTCAACCTTTTTCTCTGTCAATAAATCGAAAGCAGATGAGGCAGGAAGTATTTCTTGGTAAGGAACCAGGTCAATGGTCTGTTCCCGGTCGTTTCCATTCAGGAAAACAACGACTGATTTATCACCGTATTTGCGTTCGTAAACGTAGACACCTTTATTCGGTGCGAAATGTTTGAGCTGACCTTTGGCAATGACTTCGTTTCCTTTTCTCCATTGGAGCAGTTTTTGCATAAAGGAGAATGCTTCATTTTGCTGTGGAGTGCGGTTGGCTGCGTCAAAGCAGTTTTTTGTATCGTTCGGCCAGCCTCCGGGGAAGTCGCAGCGGAGCAGGCCGTCTCCATTCGCCTTGTCGGCTGCCATCAGGATTTCAGTTCCATAATATATCTGCGGTATTCCGCGGGTTGTCAGTAAGAATGTCAGGGCTTGCTTGTATCGGTCCAGATTCTTTGTATCTGCTTCCGAACGGTAGAAGCGGGAAGTATCGTGATTGTCGAGGAAGGTCAGCAGGCTCATTGGATGGCTGTAGACGATGTCCTGCGACAGATATTCGTAGAGTCTGAAAAGTCCTCCGTTCCATTCGGTAGTCTCTTCGTCGAAAGCCTTGTTCATCTCTTCCATTAGCGGGAAGTCCATGACAGTCGGGAGATTGCTGTTCTTCGGATAAACGAGTCTGCTGTCTTTCTGCCAGTAGGAGATGAGTACATTGTTGCCCAGCCATGTTTCACCTACAATGTTGAACTTGGGATATTCTTCATTGACCGCTTTGCACCAGCGTGCCATCATATCGAAGTCGGCATAAGGGTGTGTATCCTGACGGATGCCGTTGATACCGGCGTATTCAATCCACCAGATACTGCTCTGTATCAGATAAGTAGCTACATGACGGTTTCTTTGGTTGAAGTCCGGCATGGTCAGTGTGAACCAACCGTCGATAGCGATTTTCTTTTCGTAATCGGAAGCATACGGGTCCATTTGAGTGGCAGTCTTGAAGCTGGTCTGCACGTAGTTGCCTTCAAAGTTAAACCAGTCTTTGGAGGGCATATCTTTAAACAGATAGTTGTCCGAACCGCAATGGTTGAAGATCATGTCCATTACGACTTTCAGCCCTTTGGCATTAGCTTCCTGAGTAAGTTTGCGGAACTCTTCGTTACTGCCGAAGCGGCGGTCTACCTGATAATAATCGGTAATGGCATAACCGTGATACGATCCTTCTTTCATGTCATTTTCCTGAATCGGGTTGAGCCATATACTGGTGACTCCGAGGTCTGCTATGTAATCCAGATGATTCTCTATTCCTTTCAAATCGCCGCCATGACGTGCGAAAGGCTCATTACGGTCTACATTTCCTTCCAGCATTCCGGGAATGATGTCGTTGGAGGGGTTGCCATTGGCAAAACGGTCCGGCATAATAAGATAAAGCACGTCGCTCGAATCAAAACCTTCTACTGCCGAAGCATTCGGCCGGCGCTGTTTAAGCTCGTAAGGGATTTTTGTCTGCTTTTTGCCTTGTTTCAGGATGATGTCAAAGTTCTGTGGAGCAGCCTTCGAAAGGTCTAAATACAGAACCAGATAATTAGGATTCTCCTGCTTCACCACTTCTTGCAGCGTGATATTATCGGCAGAAAGACTGACGTCTGCGGATGATATGCGGTCACCATATAATAGTATCTGCAATTCGGGATTCTTCATTCCTGCCCACCAAAAGGTCGGGGCTACTTTCTTTATAGTGCTTGCTGCGAATACCTGGTGAAGACCGGGTAATAATAATAGTAAGATAATGAATAATAAATTCCTTTTCATGGTAACTAGATTTTTAAAATTTGTTCGGGGGAACCGATGATGCAAATGTAGGTGAATCGGGTATGCCGTATGGCAGTTAGAAAGAAAATATAAATGCTTGTTTTGAATAGGCTGTTGATAATAAGCTTTTTATCGTTATTGCCTCTGTCGAAAAATACAAGTGAAAATGAAAATTGTTATGACGATATTTTTCGTTTTTATTACTATAATCATTATATTTGTCACATCTTAAAAAAGCACCTTATGAGAAATCTAACCTATTATCTTTTGTTTCTTCTTTTTGTTTATCCTCTTTCCTTGTCCGCAAAGCATACGGATATAAATAAGGCGGCCCTTAAAAAACTGGATGACATTATAAGTAAGAAGGAAACTTATCAGATACGGAGAGAAAAAGACATCGCTGATTTAAAAGTACAACTTGCCCATTCCACCGATCCTGCCCGGAATTATGAGTTGTATGCCTCCCTCTTTGGGGCTTACCTGCATTATCAGGCAGATTCGGCGCTTCATTATATTAACCGTCAGATGGAGATATTGCCCCAATTAAATCGTCCGGAACTGGAATATGAGATTGTCATTAACCGTGCTACGGTAATGGGTGTAATGGGCATGTACATCGAAGCTATGGAACAATTGGAGAAGATTGATCCTAAAAAACTGAATGAATGGACTTTGCTTTCTTATTACCAGACATATCGCGCCTGCTACGGCTGGCTTGCTGATTATACGACAAACAAAACCGAAAAAGAAAAATACCTGAAAAAGACCGATTTGTACAGAGATTCCATTATCGCCGCCATGCCTCCGGAAGAAAATAAAACGATTGTTATGGCGGAACGATGTATCGTGACCGGAAAGGCCGATACGGCTATCGGCATGCTGAACGATGCACTGAAAGATATGGAAGACGAACGTCAGAAAGTATATATCTATTATACCCTTTCCGAAGCATATAGCATGAAGAAAGACGTTGAGAAAGAAGTTTATTATCTGATACTGACTGCTATTGCAGACTTGGAATCTTCCGTCAGGGAGTATGCTTCCTTGCAGAAACTCGCGCATCTGATGTATGAACTAGGGGATATTGACCGTGCTTACAAATATCTGAGTTGTTCGATGGAAGATGCTGTAGCATGTAATGCCCGTTTGCGATTTATGGAAGTGACGGAGTTTTTCCCGATTATTGATAAGGCTTATAAACTGAAAGAAGAGAGAGAACGGGCCGTTTCCCGTGCCATGTTGATTAGTGTCAGTCTGTTGTCGCTGTTTCTCCTCATTGCTATTTTCTATCTGTATCGTTGGATGAAGAAAATATCCGTCATGCGTAGGAATCTAAGTTTGGCCAACAAACAAATGTCTGCGGTCAACAAAGAATTGGAACAGACCGGAAAGATAAAGGAAGTATATATTGCCCGTTATTTGGACAGATGCGTCAATTATCTAGATAAACTGGAAACTTATCGCCGCTCTCTGGCCAAACTTGCTATGTCGTCACGTATCGATGACTTGTTTAAAGCAATCAAGTCCGAACAGTTTATCCGGGACGAGCGGAATGAATTTTATAACGAATTTGATAAGTCATTCCTTAAACTGTTCCCACACTTTATTACTTCTTTCAATAATCTGCTGGTAGAAGAAGCAAGAGTTTATCCAAAATCAGACGAACTGCTGACAACCGAACTCCGGATCTTTGCCCTTATTCGTTTAGGAGTAGTGGATAGTAACAAGATTGCTCATTTTCTGGGTTATTCTTTGGCAACTATCTATAATTACCGGAGCAGAATGCGCAATAAAGCTGCCGGAGATAAAGATCGGTTCGAACAGGATGTAATGAATTTGTAAGTACACTCTAGTCTCTCTTCATGTCTCCAATAGACATAGGTATGATATGACTATTTGATTGTATATGAATGTGTAGTGTACTGAATAAGTTGACACTTCAAAAATCGAAAATAAAGATGAAATATT